>Ga0255338_1000295_pt1 | contig 191277 bp, 181 predicted proteins | sample MeOH1_35cm_T4_19_FD_203715 | JGI IMG/M metagenome (GOLD analysis project Ga0255338, IMG submission 203715) | Sandy soil microbial communities from University of British Columbia, Vancouver, Canada - MeOH1_35cm_T4_195 | ecosystem: Engineered > Artificial ecosystem > Sand microcosm >... | reverse complement strand
TCCGCGCCCTCGACCTCCGGCGCATCCACGCCCTCATGGCAAGGCCCGTCGTGGTCGACCTCCGCAACATCTACCGGCCCGACGAAATGGCCGCCATCGGCTTCTCATATTCAAGCGTCGGGCGTGACGGCCTCGTGTGAACAGCACTGAAATGGGGCCTGGGCACACCCGACGCCTCCTCCAGCCTTGGGCTGGCAAAGCCCTCGGGCGGAGTTGATCCGGACATGGCTCTCGCCAAGCGAAAGCACAGCAGAAATGCTGCATGCATCGTCGCCTGGATGCCTTTCGCGCAGGAAGGTCAGGATGAAACGCTCAGCGTTGCCATTGGCGCGCGGGGCGAGGGATCGGATACGGATATCACGGACGCCGGCGGCGCGGAGCAGATCCCGGAAGGCATGCCATAGCTTCCACAGCTAGGCCGAGATCGAAGACTTGCGCCCACAGCCGCACCTCAGTGAACGGCTCCGGTCTCCTCCGCTCCCTCTGCGCCTGGATGCCGACGGACCCGGCGCAGACGCCGGCGCGAGAAATCCTCCCTCGGCAGGAAGGCCCGCCCGAGCCCAAGCCCGACGACAGCTAGGCACACGATGAGATAACCCGGCATCTGCAGCGAGAAGTCCACGCTCGAATGCAGAACGCCGAGAAGGCCTACGAGCAGTGCCGCAAGAATATATGGATCGCTCGGCCGCCGGATCGCACCCCGCACCAGGATAACGCCGCAGATCACCACAAACACCACCACGAGAAACGCAAGCGGGAGGCCACCTTCGAATGCGAGCTCAATCGGCGTGCTGTGCCCGATGTTAAAGCGAGACGCTGTCTGCAAGGTCGCGTCCCGGAACTGCGGGAAGCTTTCCGCAAAGCTGCCCAATCCGTATCCGAGCCAGGGACGCTCGATAATCGCATCCCACATGAGCGCGTAAGCCTGCCACCGCGCATCAGTATCGAAGCCGAGCCTTGCCTGACGCACGCGCCACACATCGCCGGCGGACGCAAACACCAGAGCAAGAAGGCCCACGGCCCCGATCACGGCGGCCCCCAACGCGCGCCCGCGCAACTGCAACCTCAAGCCGATCGCGGCGCCCGCGAGCACGACCGTCAGCAGCAGCCCGGCACGTGACAGGGTTAGAGGCAGCAACAGAAGCAGCAGGAATGCGGCGATGGCGATACGGAAGTGTCCCGCGAGCGGCGCGCCGGCTCCTTTGCCGAAAAGCGGGACGCCCTCCCGCAGCCGCTTGATAAAGGGCACCATCAACAGCGCCAGAGCCGCAAGAAACGCCGATCCGAGATAAGTTGCGGTTGTATTCTTGTTGAGAAAGAAAGCGGTGAGCGCACCGCCTTGGTTAAACGGACTCATGCCCTCCGAGGACATGAGCTTCCCGGCGAAACCGATGAGCGCAAAAAGGCAGGCCGCGAAGATCACAACGCGCAGGAGCAGTCCCGCACGGCGAGCATCGCTTCCGAAGACCATTCCGCCAGCGAGCACCGAGACGGCGAGCAGCGGCCGCCCCAGGAACTCGAGGGGGGCGCCTGCGAGGGAGCCGGAAAGCGGCTCGATTTCCACCTGAAGCAGGTCCGCCGCTCGCGACCAGATTGTCAAGGGCAGCGGACCCGGGGAGAGGCTCTGGAGCCAAGCCACCACGCCATAGGCGGTCAGCAGAAGAACGAGACCGCCGAGCAATACGGCCTGACCACGACCGACATCCCTGTAGCTGGCCAGCAGCAGCACCGCTGCCGCCACCGCCACCCATACCTCCACCCAGAATAAGGAAACGGATCCATCGGGGACCGGGGCAAAGAGCACCATGAGCAGGAACAGGCCGAACGCTATGCGATCGGAAATGCCGTGCTTCTTCTCATGTTTGACTGCGGGCGGCGAAACCTCATCTGTGGCGCCGGCGATCACGTTCACGGCAGACCTCCAGCGCCCGTGCGCCCCCGCCCGGCGTCGCTCATCGGCGACCGGGGCGCCCTCGGCAACTCTACTTCCATGGGCGCGATCCCTGAGGCTCAACCAACGGCAGGACGATGTCGCTTCCACGCTGCCTGACCAACTCGGCGACGCGCTTCTGATCCCGCTCGGACGCCGTGGCCATGATATCGCGCAGATACGCCTGCTGCGCCGGCCCGGTCGCCAGATATTGCTCGGCCAGGACCTCTGCCGCCCCCAGCGAGAGCAGCCAGTTCAGTTGGCTGCTAAGCTGGATGACGCCCGGCTGATCCAGCGTGGGGAAAATGTGCAGCATCAGTTCCACGCGCCGCAGCAGCGCCCAGCCCTCAAAGGGGCCGGTCCTGAAGGACATGTCGAGGAGTGCGCGCAAGCGCGGTGTGTCGTCATTCCGGATGAATTCGATCCAGGCCAGAATAGTCCAGCTGACGGTCGCATTAGGGTTGCAAGTAAGGCTCCGTCTGGCCGCATCGGCCGCCGCCGTCAAGCGCTGGTCCGCAGCCTCCGGATCGTTGGCCTGGATTGCGGTTTCCACCCGAGCAACCCGAATGATGGCGAGGTCCTGCAGGCCACGGTAATCACACTTTTTCGCTTCGACCAAAGGACCGGCCACTGTATCGATTTCCGCAAGCAGCTCCGGCGGATAGGTCTCGCCCCCCTGCATATGCTCGGCAACAGCACTCAGGTCGTAGGATGCCTGTATGTCGACTTCAGGGAGGACTTGGGTGAGCCACCATGCTGCGCCGATGACGATCGCGAACGCGGCAATCCGCGCCCCCAAGACAAAGCGACGCCCCTCGGGCCGCCCGTTCGGTCCGGCCTGGCCCGGCTCGGACCCGACCCCAGCTCGGCCCGGGCTACCGCCTTCGGGCGGCGCGCCCGCCTCAACGTTCTCGTCCATAGCTCGCATAGTATTTATGGTAATAATACTTGGAACCATAGTTCTCAAGGTTCTTCATCGCCTTGATATCGACCTTATTGAGCAGACAACCGAGCACCTTTTCGTAGACTTTCGGCGCATTCTGAAGGGTATTAATGACAAGATCGCGGTGCGAATTCCCCCAGTCGAGCACATAGACATAACCGTCAACAAGATGTGTGGAAGCCATCACATCAACCACCGGTGCCATCGGCGGGAAATCGATAACAAGGTAATCCGTCATCTGCCGCAATCGGTCGATGAGGTTGGCCATCTTTTCTGATGCGAGAATCTCGTTCGTATGTGCGATCTCACTCGGGACCACTGCGGGGATAAACTTCAAGCCCGTCAGAGGATCGACGATGACCACCTCCTCGAACGAGGCCGTGCCCAGCACGAACTCGAGCAGGCCTTTCTTCGCATTCGGCGCGATGCGCCGCGTTAGCGAGGGATTGCGCAGATCGCCGTCGATCAGGATGCAGCGCTGGCCACTATGCGCCACCAGCTGGGCGAAGTTGGCGGAGACAGTCGACTTACCTTCCTTCGGCAGCGTCGAAACGATCCCGATCACCCGGACGGACTGGCCGAAAATCGAGACGTCCGCACTCACCTTCACCGACCGCAATGTTTCAGCGAACCGCGAGAAAGGATCCGTGATCACCTGCCGGAAGATGCCGATGGAACTGTCGAAAGCACTCTGGCCACCCGGCACCTGAGCAATGCCCGGGACCAGCGGCAACACGCCGAGGCAGTCGAGCCCAAGATAACGTTCGACATCCGTGGGAAGACGAAACGACCGGTTCATGCGCTCGCGCCAAACCCCGACGCCGAAGCCAGCGAGTAGGCCGATAAAGATACCCCCTCCCACGATGAGGCCGGTTCGGGGCTGGGAGGGCGACAGAGGCATCGAGGCATCGGTAATGACGCGTGCTTCGGTAATCGGGAATGACTGCTGCTGCGTCGCCTGCATGAACCGCTGCAGAAAGTTGTCGTAAAGCGCCCTATACGACTGAGCGTTGCTCTCAAGCTCGCGCAGGTCCACCTGCGCCTGACCGGTCACCTTCGCCTGAGTGACAAGGGTTTCCATGCTCTTGGAGAGGCTCCCCTCGCGCGCCTTGGCAATCTCGAGATCGGACTTGTAGGTCTCGGCGATACGCGACAGCTCAGTAAAGAGGGCCCGCTGAAGGCCCTTGATCTCCGAGCCAAGATTGACCACGGCGATGTGATCGGGCCCATAGCGCTTCGACCACTCCGCCTCGCGCTTGACTGCGTCGAGATATTGCGTCCGCAGCTTGCTGATGACCTCATTGCTCAGCACGTCGGAAACGACCTCGTCGCTCGTTCCGCTCATGCCCCCCTGCCTGACAATGCTGGCGACGCGATCATACCGCGCTTGCGCCTCGGCGACGGAGGTCCGCGCCGTCACGAGCTGCGTGTTGAGCTCCGAAAGCTGCTGGTCGGAGACCAGACCGCGCGCCGTATCGATGATGTTGTTTTTCGACTTGAAGTCCTGCACGGCGCGATCCGCCGCCAGCGCCTGGTCCCGCAGCTCGTTGATTCGATCCTGCAGCCACACGCTCGCTCGGCGGGTGGCTTGGTATTTCGATTCAAGCTGGTCGACGATGTAGGATTCGGCCACCTGGTTCACAACGTCGGCAGCCTGCTGCGCATCGGGCGAGCGGAAATCGATACCGATGACATAAGACGCCCCGACGCGCTTGACCTTCAGCTCTCTCAGGAAACTGTTGATCTGCCCGCGTTCGATCTCGTAGTCGCTGAGGACCTGCGACTTGAACAGGAATGGAAAGACGACGCCGAGCATCCGCGAAAGAAAGAACCCCTGCTCCTTGCTGATCCGCTCCTTCGCCTGCTCGACGAGCTTCATCTCCTTGATGACCGCCCGGGCGATGCGCTCTGACATCAGGATCTGGACCTGACTGTCCACCATTCCCGAATCGAGCATCCCGCCGAGCTGCGGCAAGACATCAAGGCCGCGATTCTGCTGTGTATCGATCAGCAGCTCGGCACCGGCGGTATATTGGGGCGTCGCCACGATGCAGTACAGGGTAGCAAGACCGGCGAATGTCGCCGCAATACCGGCCACAACCCACCTCTGCCTACGCAACACCTGAAGCAGAAACGCTACACTGATTTCCGTTTCACCCGGAATCCTCAAAGAGGTGTCAGCAGTCGATTTGTCGATACGAAGCATGGCAAACGCGTCCCAGTCCTTCGCCGGAGAACCAAAAGCCTAACCCAAACGCGAACTGCACCCGCGAGACCTGCCGGATGAAACCCGCCTCTCACCTCCACGATCCGCGTAAAAGAAAACACGCAACAAAAAACAAACCGATGACAGGCAGATCAAACTAGCCCGCATCGGTCAACAACTCGAACACATTCCCCTAATCAAATAGACGCAGCATGATCACCTCAAATCACGATCAGAAAATCCGAAAAACCCAATGCAGCACGTTAGCAGCTAAGGCACGGACAAAACGCGAGAACATGTCTGCGGCGCAAAACGCAATGGGCTACCACCCCTGCAATCTCATGCATTCCACATTTAAACCTATACCATCCCGTCTTCCGTGCTGCAACAAGAGGGCACCCGCCACCACAATTTTGGCGGGCGCATCAATGAAATACCTCTAATATGATGTATAAATCACGCCCTTAAGCGGTGACAAATCCCTACTAAAATACCATTTATAGACGGCATCCCTCATAAGACGATTCCCGCACCGCACCCTTTGGCCCCGACCTTGCCTGTCGTCGTCCACAACCCGCGTTCCATGCGGATGGAGAGGATGCGATGTCCGACGAAGCCCTGCACCCGGTAAAAGTCGCCAGGAAGTTCGTGGAAGCGGAGAACATGGTCTCCTTCGAGCTTGTTCCGGCGGAAGGCGACGAGCTGCCCGCCTTCACCGCCGGCGCGCACGTGGACGTGTCCATACCCGGTGGCTATGTGCGTCAATATTCCCTGTGCAACAGCGCGAGCGAGCGCCACCGCTATGTCATCGCCGTCTGGAAGGACGCCAACAGCCGCGGCGGCTCCAAGGCCCTGTTCCAGGCGGTGAACGAGGGCGACCTCCTCCAGGTGGGCGTCCCGCGCAACCGTTTCGCCGTCCCGCGCGATGTGAAGCGCGCTTTGCTGTTCGCCCGCGGCATCGGCGCGACGCCGGTTCTCAGCATCGCCGATCACCTGAAGGCGAAGGGCATCCCGTTCGAGTTCCACTATCTGTTTGCCGGCGGCTCGCCCGGTTCGTTCCGCGCCACCATCGAGGCGTCGCCTTATGCCGGCGACACATCCTTCTATTTCGAGGCCGTCGAGCCGCGCCTCAACCCGGCCGCCCTGCTCGCCGACCGGCCGGACGATACGCACCTGTTCATGTGCGGGGTGGACTGGTGGCTCGAGCCGATCATCGCCAACGCCCAGCAGAAGGGCTTCGGGGTCAATCGCATCCATGTGGAGCGCTTCACCGCCAAGGCGCCGCCGCCGTTGCTGGACAAGGTGTTCGAAGTGAAGATCGCGAGCACCGGGCAGGTCATCAAGATCCCCGGCGACCGTTCCGTTACCGCCGCCCTCGAAGAGGCCGGGGTGAAAGTCCCCACCTCCTGCGAGCAGGGTGCCTGCGGCACCTGCAAGGTCAAGGTTCTCGCCGGCGAGGTGGACCATCGCGACAAGCGCCTCAAGCCGGCGGAGAAGGAAGAAGGCTGGTTCCTCGCCTGCGTGTCGCGTGCCAAAGGCGACCAGCTCGTGTTGGATTTGTGACAAGGCGACGCATGCGAAAGCCGGGCCGCGGCCCGGAGGGAGGGCTGATGATGGTGTCCGAGGAAGACGTCTGGCGCACCGCCTTCATCATCGCCGAGCAATACGGCCCCGAAGGCGTGGCCTTCGCGGCGCGCATGGCCGAGAGCTTCGAGATCGGCGGCAAGATGGACGAGCATCGGGCCTGGGTCGCCATCATGACCCGGGTGGAGAGCCTGACCACCGAGCACGACGCCGCGGTGCGCCCGAGCTGACGGGCGAGGCCCGTCCTCGCGCGGGCACCGTGGCGGCGCGGTGCCCGCGGTGGCGCCATGGGTGTGGAAAGGACTGCGCGGAAAGGCGAGAGAGGGCACATCAGCCCCTTGAAATTGCCGATTGCCCCGCGTAGGTTCCGCCGTCTCTTCCGGCGCCCAAGCGGTGCCGGTGCCGTGCAGGTGTAGCTCAGTTGGTTAGAGCGCCGGTCTGTGGAACCGGAGGTCGGTGGTTCGAGCCCACCCACCTGTACCACAGAATCCCTTAAATCGCAGAGACTTAGCAGACCGGGTGTGAGACTTGGTTGAGTGCGATTTGGTGTATGTGCCTTTGGTGTGCCAGCAGCTCGCGCGTCAGTTCAGCGGTGCGTCGGGAGGCAGCTCGACCTTGATCTTCTCGACTCTCTCCACGGCGGCCGGGAGCCCACGCAGCCCTTGCACGAGGGCATGGCCCACGCTGTCGGCGATGGAGACCTTGCGGGCCTCCTCGTAGAGGAACGTCTCGTGGATCGCGGCGTGGGTCGTCGTGGTGAGCGCCTCCTGGGCGACCAGCTGGTTCGCGCGGATCACGGAATACTCGACCACCTGGGTGGCGAAGACGAGACCGGCGATGAACGACGCGGCGTCCTGATAGGCAGGCAGCTGAGGCTTCTCGTGCCCCGTAGCGGCGACCTCATGCAGATACTCGACGGTGGCTTCGATGGTCACTGGGTGTCTCCGTTCAGGCTGTTGAGGATGGCCGCTGCCTCAGTCGAGGCGTGGTCCACGGTGAGGTTGGCGTACTTCTGGGTCATCTCAGGCGAGGCGTGCCCGAGGAGCTTCTGGAGCCGGTCGAGGCTCATGCCCTTCATGCGGAGCTTGGACGCGAAGGTGTCCCTCAGGGACCGCACGTCACGCCTTCCGAACCGCTTCACCTTGGCCGGGTGGTTGATCCCGATCTTCTCCATGGCCCTGCGGATGGCGAGGGTGGACTGACGGGGCTCATCCTCCTTGGTGTCGCGCTTCCAGCCGGGGAACACGTAGTGGCTGTTGCGACGGTCCTTGAACCGCCGCTGGAGCACTTCACGCATCCGGTTGGTGATGGCCAGCTTGCCCTCGTTGCCCACCTTCCAGCGGAAGATATGGAGCCACTGCCAGTCCACCGCGTCGACCAAGTCCCAGGTGAGCTGGGCGATCTCGTTGTAGCGGCACCCGGTGTCCAGCAGCATCACCACGAGGTCGTAGTTGTCCTGCCGCTGGTGAAACGCTTGGGCAGTAGGAGGCAGAAAATAGGACCTCCCCGGTTTTCCCTTGCGGGACATGGGGATAGCCCGGTTCGGGTTCAGTTCGGCCAGAAGGGCGGTCTCTTCGTCGTCTGTGAGGAACCGAGGCTGGCCCTTGGGACGCTCAATGGGGAACTTGAGACCCGCCGTCACGAGGAAGTCCCCGGCCACCATGTGATAGGCCGCAGAGAGCAGCCGCATCTCATGATCGATGGTTCGGATGGCGGCCTTCTCACCCATCCGAGCGGTGCGATACTGCACCAGCATGTTGTGGGTCAGCTCATCCATGTGGATGCCGGAGCGCAGGCCCTTGATGCCCTTCACCTCCCCGAGCACCTTGCGGGCCACGTACTCCAAATCCTTGTAGCGACGGTCATCCAACTGTCCCCGGCGCTTTGCGAGGTAGTAGTTGTAAATCGCATCCTTCACTGTGATTTGCTGGAGATCGCGGCCAAGCTGAGACTTGTCGAGGGCACGCCGTAGCGCCTCCTCGGCCACCTGCTGGGCCTCACGCTTCACCGTGCGCTTGGTCGAGGTGCGCTTACGCACCCCCTTCACGGCAAGGTCGAAGTACCAGTAGGGGCTGTTGGGCCGCTTGTAGAGCTGGACAGTCATCGGTCATCCCCACGCTTGCAGGCAGGTTCGCAGTCGGCTCATGACGGAAATGATCGTGGCCGCCTGGAGGAGGACCGTGGTGGTCTCCCCGAAGCGGATCAGGTCGTACACGTCGAGGTTCGAGGGAGAGGGAACGATGGCGAGGCTGGTGGAGCCCATTGGGATCGACAGGGACACTTCCCCGTCCTCCTCATGGATCACCTCCACCTCTTCCCATTCGACAGACGTAAAGCCGCATGATGCGGCCTCCAGCTGGATCAGCTGGCGCAGCGAGTTAAGCTCGGTCAGCTGTCGGCTCCTGCGGTGTGCTGGCCGGTAGTCTTCGATCCTGACGACGTTCCCCCGAACAGGGCTTGCCACATGTAGGGGTCGTAGAATTTCAGCAGCTCCCGAGCCACCTCGCGCGGGTCTCTCTTCACCGCTTGCGCCCATGGAATGATCTTGTCTGGCGGGACGCGCGCCTTCCCGATCTCCACATGGGAGACCATCTGGGCATAGTCCAAGCCAAGCTCCTTGGCGAGCTGGAGCTGCGTCAGCTCGGCTTCCTCGCGCAGATGCTTGAGATACACACCAGCCTGCTTCCGCAAGGCTACAGCGTCTGCTGAGGCGTACTGCGGATGAGAAAATGCCATTGCCATGTTCTCCGGGTGAGTCGTGCTTCCCCACAAGCATAGCCTTAGTGTCATCGTCATCACAATCGAATGACTTACAACCAACTAGCTCCACCTTGACCGTCTCCCACCCTGATGAGAACACAACGAGAACATTCAGCCATCCTACCGTTGGGACAGAGGCTTTCCAACGGCAGCTCCACTGCTTCGGAAGCTGTGAGATTGAGGAATTGCGGGAGGTCAGCCCCTCTGTCATGCGAATACCGCATAACTGACCTACAGGAACCATCCTCAGTTCATCCATCGGTGGCATCAGGGAGGAGAACAATCAGGGGGTCGTAATGTGACCCTCTCGGTGGACTCTAAGAGTTAACCTTTCTCACCCCCTAGGCAGTAGGAGGCAAAAAATAGCCACCATCAGAAGTAGGTGGAACGCGACTGCCCATAACCCAACTCGGTCATAGGGATGCAGGCGGCCTTTCGGCCCCAGATAGGTCTCGGTGTAGCGCCTCAGGTGACGCGGCCGGTCCTCTTGCTCTTTCACGTCGAGCCTCGCGGTTGGCGACAGGTGATGTCGAGGGGTCTGCCTCATCAGGCGCGGGAGACCATTCCCACGCGACGGCGCAAGGGCTCCGTTTCGGCGTCAGTCAGCATCAGCAACGTGGGCGTATCGGTCCCACATCTCGGGGAGTGCGTTCACAGTCGGCCGCGCGTTCTCCTCGGCTTCCAGCTCTTCCCGGAAGGTGGCCGCGTCGTCCCCTTGGATGAACACCGAGGAGCCTTCGGCCGCATGTCGCAGCGTGTACGCGGTTCCCTGCCCCCACGAGGTGAGGGAGAGAGGTCCGCACTGGGCGATGACGATGCCGCGCATGGTCACACCCCCTCATGAATAGATATGCCGTAGTCTTCGCAGATGTTGCGGAGGCCCCTGAGGTGATCCAGATAACGCGCGCCATCATCTTCGGCCGGACGGTACCATTTTTTCTCTTCACCGAATTTCTTCTTGACCCATCCGTGACGGGTTACAGCCGCCACAAGAGCGTCTTTCTCTATGGCGCGTTCGATATGCTCGACAGCGGCGCCAATGGAGGCATAGGCGTTCGGGCACCAGTCCGGGCCTTGGAGCATGTGAACGGCCGCGTTCTGTAGCGCGGTCTTGGCGATATGGAGCGCCGCCACAAGCTCACGATTAGCGTCGCTCATTGTCAGCCCTCCAAGCTCACGGGGCGCGGCATCTCCGCAGGGTGGATGTCGTCAAAGCCGTCGATCATGGCTCAAGCCTCCCCCTTCACGATCATCCAGCGGGCGAACGACTTGTCCTTCACGATGATGCCGGGCATTCCACCGCGTCCCGGATGCTCTGTAGGGATCGACAGGATCAGCGCTCGCGCGTCGAAAGACTCCCAGCCAGTCGCGTCCTTGGCGGCGTCGTATGAGGCTTGATCCACGAACTGGATTGTCCACTCAAACCGCCACTCGACAGAGTCGACACCATGCAGGCGCATGGCCTCCACATCCATCTCGCCCACGATCTCCTCGTGTTCTTCTTCGGTGATGCCTTCCGGATACGGATAGGGGTAGCCGTCGCCCAAGATGAAATCGAACATAGGAACCTCCATTGCCGGGCATGGCGCCCGCCGTGGGAGCCCCGCAAGGCTCCCCTAGCTGGCGTCTCCCGCTCAGTGTGAATTGGTGGAGTTGTCGGGCGTCAAAAGGCCCAGCTGGCGCGCAAGGCGTTCCGTCTCGGACCACTCAATGAGGTGGCAACCGGCCTTGAAATCCCCGTTGGGATAGACCCGATCAACCGTGAAGTGGCCGACATGCACGCTCTTCCCGTTCGGCCTCCAATCGGCCCCCTTGGCCCGGCATTCGGACACGAACCGGAACACGCGGATTGCGTGGGAGAGAGGCACAGAGGCACCTAGGGACGTCTCAAGCTCCTCGCCTGTGATCCGCAGCAAGGCGCCGCCAGTGAGCGAGCGACCATGCCAGTACACACCCTCTTCACCGGCAAGCCATGCGTTCCGAGTGGCTTCCTGACGTGCATGGCGTTCGGCTTCACGCTGTGCCGCCTCTTGAGCCTGACGAAGGCGTTCGGCTTCAAGGCGCGCCGCAATGTCCGCAGTGACAAGGCCAAGCGTCTCAAGGGAGACGGTAGGGCAACCGAGGGCGAACGCTTCGTTAAAGGCGTTGGCGTCGGCCAGATACCCCGCCGCATAACGCAGGTAGCTATCACCATACTTCCGCGCACGCTTCGCCTTGTCCGCCCAGTCCTGCGCCTCCTGAATGAAAGCCTCCCAATCGGCGCGGCTCGGATCACGGCACGGGTTAGCAACCTGATAGGTCGGGAGGTGGCGGCAAGCGCTGGCGACGTAATGCTGATGCTGGCTTGTCGAGGGCGAATAGTGGTTCCGATTGAAGAGAACACAGGCGTTACCATGCGCGTCAACGTAATGGCGAGCAATGGCGAAGTGGTAACCATAGGAATAGATGGTGTCCCGCTCATAAAAGACATTGAAGCCCTTCGTCTGACGTCCCGTGCGGTGCGCCCATGCGTGGGCAACGGCGGAGTGATTGGCCATGGCTACAGTTCCTTCGTCAGTGTGATTTGGTGGAGTTGTCAGGCATGGTGCCCGCCGTGGGAGCCCCGTAAGGCTCCCCTAGCTGGCGTCACCCTCAGAGGCTGGAAGGCAGTCCGCCGTATTCCCCGTAAAGCTGTCCCTCATCGATCCAGACTTCTGCCTCAAAGGTGGCGCCGTCCCTGATGAACCGGACAACGATGATGACGGTACCGTCTACGGTCGCGATGTGGCTCATGGTCGGAATGCCCTCAAAGGTCGTGGCGACGTAGCGTTCCGCGTTCTCAAGGGTAAGCAGTTCGTCGGACATGGTGCGCGCTCCTCAGTGTGATTTGGTGGAGTTGTCAGGCGAGCCGGTCACGTCGCGCTTGCTTCTCGGCGCGCCATGCAATCCGGTCATTCATCAGCCGGACGTGTTTGCGGTGGTTCAGGTATTGGAGAAACCCGCAGATTGCGAAGGGCACGAACACAAGGAGCGTCGGGAGAAGGTCGGAGAGCATCGGCGCGGTTCCGGTGTGTGATTTGCTTGTGTGACTAGTCTGACAGTGTGATTTGATTTAGCAAGCGGGATCGTTGGGTGAACCTGTGGATAACGCCGCATGTGCTTGATATGTCGAGCGAAAAAACAGGGGCGCGCATCTGTGCACACCGATTGAAATCAAGCGGACCAGCCCCGCGCCACACCATGCACCGCGCACGGATCACACAACGATCCCAACGGGTTATGCCCTAAGCAGCCCCTCGACACACCACCATGTGCCGCACCACTAGACCGGTGCTCACACCTCGCCAAGCGTTGAGCCTGCAACGGTTTGCGTGCGGTCAACCCTGCCAGTGTGTCGGATGTGTGCCAGCCTGCCCATGTCCGGGAGCCTTTCCCGCGCCTGCCCACCTAGCCCTCGCGCCCACGGAATAGCTCGGGCGTGCCATTACCCCGCGCAGCCGCGCCATGTGGGCGCGCGCGGCGCCCGCCAGCCGGTCGAGGCCGGGCCACGGGGGGCGCCGCTGGTTCGCGCGGGGGGAATATGTGTCCGTAAATCGGAGCACCATTTTCAACTTGGCCCCCCAGCCCACACCATGTTAACGCCGCGTAAACCCTACCTGCCTGGAACGACTCCCATGCGGCTCCTTCTAGCCTCCACCCTCCTGGTCATCGCCACGTCCACCGCCATGGCCGACGCCAACAGCTACTTGGCGAAGCGATACCTGGGCCGCTCGGCTGATGACTTCTTCGTCGACAACGGGCCTCCTGCGTCCACGTACAAGGCTCAGGACGGCCGAGTGGTGGCCATCTGGTCCTCTGGTCGGGACAACGTCACGATCCCCATGGTGAACCCCACAAACGTCCCTATGAGCGGTGGGGTGGACTTCCCCCTGGAGTGCCAGATCAAGGTGGTCTCCAAGGGGAACAAGGTGATCGACATCGGGGTCTACAGGACCACCGGAGGCTTCGGCTGGGGTTCGCTCTGCGACGACATCTTCCAGCCGAAGTGAAACGTCACCAGTTGGCGTCCGTCCAGACATCCGAGGGGATGCCGTCAAGGACCATCCTGCGACCGTCCCAAAGGCTCCCCTCCCCGTCCAGCGCAGCCTGGAACGCTTCGATCAGCTCTTCACGCTCCGACTCCTTCTGGGCCTCGACGGCCTTCCGGGTGTCCGCACCGATGGACGCCATGTAGTAGGCGACGCCACCGGCGACAGCATCCAGACGGTCATCATGGCTCAGGGAGCCTCGCTCACGGGTGATGTGAGTGAGCTGGTACATGAAGCTGTAGGTGCGGTCGTCCTGCTTCAGGTCCTCCCTCAGGACAGCCTCATTGACCACCAGACGATGGGCGGTCAGCACAGGCTCCAGGGTATCGATGATCCGGACTTCCTTCTGACCCTTGGCCCATTCGGACTCCAGGACAGAGCACTTGCCAGCATAGACCCGCTCCAGGATGGGACTGAAGGCGACTGCCCACATGCCCTGCCCGAAGTTGGGTTCCACGACCACCTCACGGACCCGGTACTTCTTCACATCCAGGGCGATGCGCTGCATGGCCGTATGGGGATCACCCACCTCGCCCTTGAGGTCGATCAGGTAGATCAGGCCGTTGAGCTGGCCCAGGACAGCCCAGGCGGTTTCGTCCTTACCTCGACCGGCCGGATCGACGTAGATCATCAGCTGGTCATAGTCCCTCCAGTCGTTGTCCGTGAACAGCGGACGCAGCGTGTAGTCACCAGAGAAGCCCATGTTGGGCATGTCCTTGATGAGGTTCTTGCGGTCACTGTCCAGGCCCCACTGGACCGTCCTCGGGGCCTTCTCGGGGTTGGTCGAGAAGACGATCAGGTCGTGGAGCTTGAGGGGATAGCGCTCGGCGTCCGAGAGGGACGTGTCGAGCATGTACTGGAGGGCGAAGGCCGACAGGCCCTTGCTCTCGGTCTTGAGCAGTTCGTCGTGACTGAAGCGGCTGTCGGTGGGCAGGCCATAGGCCAGTAGCCCCTCGTCGAACATCGCCTGGAGGTACGGCGCCAGGATGTCCACAGGGACACGCCCAGCGGTCATCATGACGTAGTTCTTCCGCTTCTCCTGGCTCGGATAGCGCACCGGAATGCACATGCACCGGAAGCCCATCTCGATCACGAGGACGTTGTAGACGGACTCCTCGGTCTGAGGGGTGCCCAGGAAAATCTGGTCGCCCTTGCCCCACTCCGTCTTGGTGATCGGCTCGAAGTCCGACCGGACGGTGTTGAGGATGCGGGCACGGGCCTCCTCGGTCTTGCTGTTCTTCTCGATCTCCATGTCGTCCGCCACCAGCAGCGTGGCGCGAGACCCGGTGATCTGGCCGGTGATGCCTCGGGCGGCGATGGAGTAGGACTGAGACAGACTGGACCCGGCGACGTCGAACTCCTCGGCCGTGTCGCGGCGGGGAGCGTTCAGCTCGCGGGAGCCCTCCAGCAGCCACTGGCACATCCGCATGGACGTGATGATGCCCTTGACCTGGGAGACGAACTCCTTGGCCTTCGAGCTGGTGGCCGACACGACAAGGATTTTCTCGTCGCGGGGATTGCGCATGGCCCGCCAGATGACGAACGCAGCGGTGACATAGGATTTGCCCAGGCCACGGAAGGCCCGGATGATGTCCTCTCGCGGAGCGTTGAGGAGATGTTCCAGCGCCTCCTGCGGGAGGGTCTTCGCCTCATAGCTGTCGTAGCCATATTGGAGGCGGTGAGCGATTTCGAGCTGTGCCCTGGTGGGCTTCGGAAGGCCAAGGTGGTCCCAGACGCGGGTCAGGAAGACCGGGAAGGACTCATAGGCTTCCCAGTCTGCCTCCGGCTTGGTGAACCAGTGGGGGACCTGAACCAGCTCGCCGTCGTGCTCGACGGTTACAAGGAGCGGGTGAAGCACGTCAGAAGGGGACCGTTTCGGCCTCCGACACCTTGGTCTCGATCATCGGTACGGGCGCTGATCGGTTGACCTTGCGGGCCTCCATGAAGCGCATCAGGGTCTCCCGCTTCTTGTCCTCATCCTCCTGCTTCGGGATTTCGTCAGCGAAGTCCTTCACGACCTTCGCAGCGACCGACAGAAGGGAAGCCGGGGGAGAGACACGGACAGGATCGCCGGTCTCCTTGTCGATCACCACGGGGCCTTCGGAGACCTGGGAGATCAGCTCGTCAAGGAGGGCTTCCTTGAGGGCCTGGACCTTACTCATTGCCGGTGATCCGGCGAACGGCTGCAAGGTTGCCCTCGCAGTCCTTGTGGGCGTCGTAGAGGTCGACGATGTAGGTGGCCACCTTGCGGCTGGATGCGTTCTCGCCGGGGACGGCGGGGGACGGAGCGCAGGTCAAGAGGCTCTTAGGGATTTCGGGCCGACTCACGCTGGCGCAGGCGCTCAAGAGCACGGCCAATGTCAGCAGGCACGCTAGACGAAGGGATTTCATAAATCTCACGCTTGATGTCGTTCAGCTCCTTGGTGCGCTCGACCATCTCGGTGGCGCGGTCCTCAAGGACGCTTTGGGTGATCTTCAGCTGGACGTTCTCGGCTGTGACCTGTTCGACCTGGGTGCGGAGGGCGTTGCGCTCCTCCTTCAGGTTCTCGTAGTGGTTCCAGGCGAACCACACCGACAGGACCAGTCCGGCTCCGACAGCGATGGGAAGCAGGTAGGACTTCAGCTTCCCGATGACGGTGCTAGCCAGCACGGTTTCCAGGATCATCGTTCTCCGTATCCAGCTCGGGTCGTGGACCCCAGCCGTGGGCAAAGCCTCCACCAGTGCCTCGCTGGCCTGTCTTCCAGAAGACGAAGCGGCGCCATGCGTAGAGGGAGGAGGACGCAAAGAAGGTGGAGAGGGGACCGATAGGGTCCGCCACTCCGTTGAAGAGACACACCACGATGGCCACGAGGGAGACCCACATGGACGTCTTCGTGATGGACAGCATGTTGCGCCCAGGTTCGAGGAGGTTCAGGAACCTGAGCACAGAGAGAGCTTGGGCTTTCACTTACCCTTCCGCATCTCATGGATCTTACTGACGATCTGAATGACCAGCCACGTCACACCCAGGATGGGCATGAGGGTGGCCGCGAAGGCCGAGACGTCAGCAATACGGGGAAGCCAAAGGGGAGAGGTGATCGACCCCAGGGCTATCGTGGTGGTGGAGGGAGTGTCGACCAGGGCCTGCACTCCGTCAGCGATGAGACCGTTCACCTCAGGGTTCATAGGACTAGCTCAGTTCTTACGGGTAGGCGGACGGATTGGTGTAGGTGTCCCCGGCAAAAGCACCTCCGGGGGCGAAGTAAGTCTGAAGACGTGCGAGGTCGGCCGCGTAGGCCGCCGCATATTCCTCCTCGAAGGTGCCTCCGACCCCGCCGTGAGTGCGCTTGGTCTTCGAAAGGTCTTCGAGCTTGAAGTAATAGTACAAGCAGGATGGCAGCTTATTCAGGCCGATGGTGCCGCTGTTGAAGGCGTCGATGCCACCGTACCCGAGCTGGATGGACATGCTCGCCGCCGAAGCGGGACGCGTGCCAGCCCACGCACTGTAACCGCCCGCCGACACATAGACGTTGCCGTCGAGGAGCGTCTGGTTGGACCCTCTCTGCCCTGCTCCAAGGTAGGTTCCATACGAATTGCGGACCAGGGAGTTGTTCACGCTGGAGACGTTGCCGATGAAGAACTGTGCAACCGGAGGCGATCCAATCTGAGACCGCGTGGGCCTTGTCGCCAGGAATGCGTACAGGCAACCGGTATCCCCGGCGGAGCTGACCAGATTGAAGATGTAGTCGCGGATCGCATTCGGCACCGCAATCCGAGCATAGTTGCCCGCCGCGCTCGTCTGGAGCGTCTGGGACATGATGCTGTGGAGGCCACCCTTGCCAGATCGCTCCAGGAAGAGGACGTTGGAGGCTTCACGAGCCCAGGTGTGGGTGAAGTTGAGGGTGGACGGATCGCTCACCCCCAGGATCGACGCTGCCTGGACCCTTGCAGCGTTCGGGATCACCCCACCCGTCGCCGGGACGCCAACGAAGGCTCCGGCATTCAGGGTTGGATCGAAGAGTGCGAGGGTTCCCGGCGATACGCCGGGGATTTCCTCGTAGCGGCCGAACGGCGGAGCGGAAAGAAGATCAGAAACGTGGAAACGAGCGCCCACTAGAGCCCCATCATAAGTTGCATGTCACGGATGATGGCCGGACGCACACAGAATTGATGCGCAGTTCCGGTCAGATGAATGGAGTCCGCCTTGAGAGACGGAGGGATGTTCCCAATAGCCAGCGCCGCAGTGTCTTCGCTGGTGGGCGTGATGCCACAGTCGGCGAGACCTCGATCAAGGATGATCTGGCGCATGTCGAGAACGTGGTGACCGAAGGTCTTTCGGATCAGCGCGTTGGCACCGGCGTTGTTATAGTTGTCATTGACCAGCGTCATCACGCGGTAACGCTTCATGCCCCGTGCCTTGTGGTAGCGGATCATGCTGATGATGTCGTCGACGACAACCTGGGAGGCACCGATGTTGTTGTGGCCGACCCACAGGTACATGGTGTGGTAGGCGTACTGTGCCGCGCTAACCAACGTCATGACCGAGTTGGGTGGGCACGACGTGGCACTTCCGGGCGCATTACGGGTGAAGGTGTAGGCGTTAGCCGCCGTGGCCGAGAGGCTCCCAGCAACACCGGCCAGGAGCACCTGGAAGCTGCCTGCGGACGGGCTGTAGGCGCCCGCGTTCCGGATCACGTCGTCGGAGATGGCTGTCAGGGCAACGCCGCCACTGGCCGGAATGACGTCTCCGGTGACTGAGACGATGAGGTCCTTCCCGCCCTGTCGTGCAGCAATCTCGGTGCTGGTCTGTGAGCCGCGACAGTCGTTGATGAACTCCACACCGGGGAAGGCCGCCTGGAAGTCCGCCGTGCCCAGTCCCTGCCCCAGGCTATCGCCATGGAAGATCACACCGGGGCCGGAGAAGATGTGGGCATCGGTTGCGAGGGTGTCGGGCCAGAGGCACTGAGAGGAGAGCTTTGCCTTCAGAGAGCCATCCCGCAGGAAGCCTCCCAGAATGTCCCCAGAGGCGTCCCAGACGATCACGTAGGGGTTGTCCACCCCGGTGACGTACATCTCCACCCCGTCAGGGAGAAGGCGAGTGGCTGCGGCTCCGAGAGCCTCCACTGGCACTTCGCTGAGGGTCGAGAGCTTCGCCATCAGTCGGCCATCCCGCTGGAACGCAGCGAGCAGCCAAGGCAGACCATCGGGGCCGATCACGGTGAACGGCGCAAGATAGGGGTTGTCCGCCCCGGTCTCGGAGATCACGACGCCCTTGATGCGGGCATCCAGAGCTGCCTTGTCACCTTCCGGGGTGACGGTCAGGTTCGTGGCCAGACCGGCCACCACCTGGGAGGGGGACGCGGCCCCGAGAGGGTTCACATCACCATCGCGTCGCCATGCGCCAACAGTGAGGGCGTATGCACTGTATATACCGCTGTTCGGAACACCGGAAACATCGGCGTCAGGAGAGGTGGCGGTACGTCCGGTGTGGGTCCCGGTGTCGGCCGGAGACACAATGGAGAGCTGGTTCAGGAACGCAGGTGTCACCTGATCGAGACCACCCAGCCATTTGTCCTTGGATACCGCAGTAGCAGCGAGTGCGGCAGCGGCGGCAGCGGAAGCGGCTTCTTGGGCGGTCGTCTTGGCAGACTCGACGCTAGTGGCGGCCACTTCCACGGCGAGGCGATCTGTGTGTACCGCCGCCCTGTCACCAGCGGCCTGCTCCGCGTAAACCCGCGCGGCTTCTGTTGCCTCTTCTGCCACAGTACCGTCGATGTTGTTGACGCGGTCAGTTACTAAGTCCGCCTTCTCCTCGGCGATGGATGCGGCATCAAGTGCTTCCTGGGTGAGGAGGAACGCCTGTTCCGAGTCGACATTCAGGTCGCTCTCGTTGAGCTGGGACGGAGCCTCATAGTCGACCATCCGAGCTTCCGGCGACGTCGCGCGGTAGATAACCAACTCCCCAACGGGGGCTGGGCTGAAGCGAAGGGTGTGGTCGTCGAGGAAGATGAATGAAGTGAACGGAACGCCACCTACGGTCACCTTGACGTGGGAGCGGTCCAGATACGTGAAGCCGAAGGTGTAGTCGGTCTGAACACCATTGGCAGTGTAAGAAACGCGAGAGTAAGCCATAGTCTCCCAAGGAGAAGGGAGACCGTAGCCTCCCTCACTCCTTTAGCAATTGGTTGTAGAACAATCGGGTTTGTGCGCTAAACGGCGCGAGTACGAGCAGCTTGTTGACCACGTTCGGATCACCACCGCTGGCGAGAGAGCCTGCAGCGGACTGGATGTCCGACACCAGGGCCGCGTTGATCCCGAGGATGCTGGACAGTGCGTTGTTCCGTGCGAACCGCGAGGTGCCTCCGTAACCAGTGATCCCCGAGGTCAGTTTCAGGAGGCTGTCGGCATACGGGCTTGTCCATCCAAGGAAGCCAGACCTGTCGATGATGTCGTGCAGCGTCTTGGTGGCTTGCTCCTGGGTGAACCGCTCGGATGGGTTACGCCCATTTCGGAGGTCCGATCCGATCATGACGAACGTCGAGGCGGCCATCAGGATGCCCAGAGACATGAACGCCTGCTTCTCCTGAAAGGAGACCATGCGCTGTGTCAGGGGGTAGATCGTCCGGTTCAGGGAGGCGAAGGCGAAGGTCTGGAACTGAAGCCAGAGCTTGCCCCACCACGTCGACATGAGCCTCGGGGTGTCCCCGATGCCAGGTGTCGCCACGGCCCGGTCCATGTCGCGCATGATGGCGATGCGGAAGTCACGCGCAGCAGCGGACCCTTCGGCGGTCCTGTTCCACTCCTCAAGATGAGGATCGAACCGGCCTTCCTCCGTGACACCATACTGCTTGATGAACGAAGCCATCCGCTCAGCCTCGGAACGACCGATGCCCAGGGACGCCAGATCGGCGATGTCGCTCGGCTTCAGGCTGTGGTATCCCACCGTCATGTCACGCAGCTTGTGCGCCATGGCGATACCCGAGACGGTCTTCCAGAAGCGGTTCCAGATGGGCAGGCCCGAGAGCTGCGACACCAGTCCGCTCATGCGCTCCGCGCCCTTGTCGATGGTTCCGGTGATCTTGCGGGTGACGCCGTAGCCGATGCCATAGTTGCTGTTGGCGCCGTGGATCAGGTCCTCGGTGCCGAAGCGGCGAGCCATGGCGGCCGAGCCCATACCCATCTCCAGCGATGCGATGAACGCCTGGAACTGGGAGGGGTTCTCGGCGTGGAGTGACCGCATCTCTTCGACGGCCTCACGGCCATGCTTGAAGATCACCTTGGCCAGCGAACCGTGCCGGAGGTGGACCGCTGCGAGGTCGGTGAGGGACGGCACCAGGAAGCCTGAGCCGTACCGCAGGTAGTTCGCGGAGCGGAACTTGGCGGAAATCCACCGAGCCCAGCCCATGGTCGTACCGTCGTCGTCTCCCCTGCCCTTCAGCCGGTTGCGAGCTTCCTCCAGGTCGTCGAGGATGATCCTCTTCTGGGCGTGGAGCTTGTCCTTGGTCTTCCGGTCGGGAGCCTCCTGGATCAGGTTGTCATAGTCCCGCATGACGGTGTCCATGACGTCGTTCCAAGAGGTGAACTGGCGGCCCGGCCCATAACCAACACCTTCCCGCAGCGCCAGCTCAGCCGAAAGCTGGTCGTACTGGCCATGCAGGATGTTCGCGAGGTCGTCCTTCAGCCACCCCTTCTGGAGAGCTTCGGTACGCTGGGCCTGATCGAGATGCAGGATGCGCTCCTTCAGGCGGCCCGTGGTGCGGTCCCCGGTCGTGCCAATACGGTCCATGATGCCCGAAGGCAGTCGGCCAGTGTTCGACAGGTTCCGGTAGATGTCATCCACGACCTCCTCCAGGGGCGTTGCGCCCTTGGCCTTGCGGAGCGCCTTCTTGGCTTCCCGCAGGGTCTTGAAGTCGAGCTTGGTCTGCTCCTTGGCGTAGAAGAAGCGTTCGTTCAGGGCCTCCTTCTTGACCCGCACGAACTCCTGAGCCTTCTCGAAGGCCGCGAGGCGCGCGTCCAGATCAGCCGCACGGGCTTCCATGGCGGCGAGCTTCTTGGAAACCTTGTCGAGCTGGCGGGAGATTTCCTCCGTCTTGCCCTGCCAGCGCGCCGAAGCAATCGAGACGTGGTCCCGATCCTGTCGAGCGCGGGCTTCCGTCTGAGCGATGGCGTCGTTCTTCTGGCCCTGCTTCATGGTCAGCTGGACCACGTCGCCTGCGTCGAAAGCGCGTCCCTGCGGCGTCGCCGGGTCCGTCAGGACATCGTCGAGTGCAGCCTGGAGCTTGTCATTGACCTTGTCGCCCTGGGCAACCAGCTGGTCACGTCGAGCACCAAACGGAGAAGGTCCATTCGCTTCCCGGAAAGCCGCCTGCTGGCGGTTCGCCTGGGCGGCGTGAAGGAACTCCCTCTTGGCGCCTTCCAGCTCGTCACGACGTGCGCGAGTGGCCTGGAGCTGCGACCAGAACTGGTCCCGCTTGGCGCGGGCCTGCTTAACCGTCAGGTCCTTCTCTTCGCGCTTCATCACGCCGACAGCGCGCAGGCTCTCCTTCAGGTCCAGCTTGGACGTCTTGAAGGCTTCCTCGGCGGCCTTGGCGGCGTGCTCGGCCTGGGTCAGCTCGACATAGAACTGGTCCCCGGCCCACTCGGTCAGCACCTCGCGGTACTTGGCCTGATCCTGGGTGGCCAGCTTCTCCAGTCCACCCTGGTCGAGATCGAAGCGTTCCATCAGCCATTCGGCATCGGGCTTCGTCGCGAGGGCGTCGAGGAGGAAGCCTCGGAACTCGTCGGGGTTCTCGATGAGGACGTCGCGGTTCCACATCTGGGCGTGACCGTACTGGCGGCCCAGGGGCTTGGCCTTGGACGTCTCGGACACCAGCTCCTTCTTGAAGCGGTCCCGGCGAGCACGGGCGTCGGCCAGCTGGGCGTCGATCTCGGCGCCGCCACCCACTTCGGGGTCGAGCGCTTCCTTCTGAGCCTTCAGGGTCTCGATCTCGGACTTGGCCTTGTCCACCTCGGTCGTCAGCGTGCCGATCTTCTCGGCGTCCTGGAGGACACCTTCCTTGACCAGCCGGGCCTCCCAGATGTCGTTGAGACCGTGGACCTTGGCGACGTTGGTGTCAGCTTGGGCGGCGATGATCTCGAACGCCTGATCGCCGTACTTGGCCGAGAGAGCGTCTTCCACAGCCGTGTCCTCGACGCCCCAGAGGCGCCGCTGGGTGAGCTTGAGGACGTCTTCGTGGGTGGTCTTCGGGCCACTGTAGCCGGGCAGCTCTGCGACCTTCATGTTCACCGCTCGGGTGCTGGCCTCCAGACCGACGACCAACTGGTGGGCCTCGGTCATGTAGTCCGCCTTCAGCATCTCGGCCGAGGGCTTGACCGCCTTCCCGTTGAGATGGAGGTCGAGGAGGATGCCACCGGGGTCCATGATGCGCAGGCCAATGGCACGCGCCGCGTCAGAGGACGCACGCACGACACGACCAACGATGGTCTTGGAGTTGATGAAGTCGTCCACCGTCCGCAGGGCCTTGCCGATGGGCGTGGTGGGCTCATTGCGGAGGACCCGGCCCGCCAGCATCTCGTTGGCGTCGACGCGCGCCGCGCCGATGGAACCGCCTTCAGCCAGCTCACGCATGGAGCCCAGCTCGGCGCTCGACAGGTCGTCGGAGAAGTGACCATCAGGCGTCCGGACGATCTCGCCGTTGGCCGTCAGGTTCTCCGTCCGGAGGGGGTTGTTGGGGTGCTCGGGGTTCAGCAGCGAAGAGCGGCCGAGGGCGTGAGCGAACACGCCGACGCCAGCGCCGAGGACACCGGCTGTGCCAATGCCCATGATGGTCTCGGCCGCCGAGCGGTTGCGCTGCGTGGCCTGGAGGGCGGCTTCGGAGATACCGGCAGAGAGCACTGCGTTGGCAGCGCTGAGGCCGATCTTGCCCAGGGTCGAGCCCTTGGCGGCCAGTCCGATGCCGGGAATGTAGGTGGTGGGGTCGATGAGGGAGGTCACGAAGGACCCGGCGAGTGAGCCCAGGAATGAGCTGCCCTCGCGCTTCTGAAGCTCCTCGTCGTACTGGATGTCCGCCACGATGGCCTGGACCTGACGGGGCGACATGGCCGCCTCGAAGTCACCACGGCTCACGAAGGGCTGGACCTTGGCGAGGGTGTCCTTGTCGACGTTCTCGCGCAGGTAGGTGTAGGGGTTGAAATTGGAGGCCCGGCCGGAAAGCACTTCCTCGGCCGTGGCGGTGTCTCCGTCCGTCATCTCGTGGAGAGCGGAGATCAGGGTGTTCTGTCGGAGGAAGGCCGCTCCGAAAGCGGAGCCAAAGCCCCCCTCGTCGTCAGGGCTGAACGGTTTGTCCACGATGGAAACTCGGGGGATCATCATGGCCCCCCGAGCATTCTCAGTCTGGACCTCATCCGGCGTCGGAGAGGCAGTCCACATTCGGTTTCAGGTTCCTCAGGATTTGGGTGTCAAGCCTTGGTCCACGCCTTCAGCGAACCACGACTGACCGTTGGTGTAGGGCTCGTTCTTGTTCCACCACAGCGCGAGACCACCCGGCCCCTTGCCCGCAGTCGGGCGAAGGTCGACGTGGATCGAACCGTTGCTGTAGTGACCCACACCGCGCGCGCCGTTGGCGACCAGGAGAGACACCAGCTGGCGCTTCTGCTCGTCGCTGTAGCTGGAGACGTCGATGTCCGCAGCGTAGCCGTGGGTGTGGGGACCGTCCTTGCCGGAGAACGATGCCTTGGCGTTGTAGTCGGGGGATCGGTAGCCCGAGGTGAGCTTCAGCTTCCCGCCGAACTGGTCGGAGACGGTGTCCAGGAGACCCACCAGACCACTGCTGACCTTGGCGTCCTGGAAGCGGTCGTTCCGGAAGTCCTGCCATGTGTAGTGCTTGGACTTGAACGTGTTGACGTCCATGTCCTGGCCAGGGTCGAACTTCTGGTAGGTCGAGAAGGTCGGGAGCTTGTCCTTGGCTTCCGAGATGGTTCCGAACAGAGCGGCCTCGCGGTAGCGTCGGGACTGGAGCCCCTTGGAAAGCGGGTGATCCTTCGCGAAGGAGTTGTAGAGGATTTCCTGCGTCAACGCCTGATCGTCACCGGACTGGATGACGTTCGCCCAACCGGCCACGCGGCTTGGGGTGTTGTAGGCGATGGACACCAGGGCAAGCCGCTGGTTCTCCGTCAGGGCGCGCCCACCGGCCGCCTTGGAGACAACGCCCTCGAAGTACATCATGTCGTGCTCGAACAGGGCCTTGGCCTGATCGTTGGACAGGCTGGTCTTGCCGGAGCGCACGTCGTCGAATGAGACGTTGTCCCCGAATACGGCCTTCCAGGTTTCCCTGGCGCCCGAGCGGTCCATGTTGAAGCCAACACCCACGGTGACGTTGCCCTGGACCGGGCCGTTCGTCACGCGCTTGCCGGTGCGGTCATCGTAGGCGGTGAGGTTAATGCCCTCCTGGCCCGAGATGAAGTCGAAGCGGCGAGAGCGGTAGGTGTCCTCGGAGGACGTCGAGTGTCGGTCGAGGAAGCGAGGACCCTCGGTCACATAGGCTCGCGTCACCTCGGACTGGACGTTTGCCAGCAGATCAGCTCCGGTCGCAGGAGGAGGGAGGATGCGCGTGACCTCGGAGGTCATGGGCACCGCTCCCGCCCTGCGGAAACGCTGGAAGAGGCGGTCCTGGAGATCGCCTAGGATTTCCTCACGCTTCTTCTTGGCGTCGAAAGGCTGACCGCTGTAGTCAGCGTAGGCCATTATTTCCCTTCAGCAATGCGTTGGGATGGGGTTCTGGGGGCGAAGACAACCTGACGGATGGGAGGAGGTGCCGCAGGAGGCTGGAATGCCTTCTCACGCTCCTCCAGGGTGATCCCTTCGTCCTGCCCGAAGTTGGGACGATAGGCGAGCATCCAGCCGGTCTTGTTGTCGCTCAGGGGGATGCGGACGAAGCCAAAGCCCTTCGGAAGGCGGCCCTGGAACATGGCGTTCAGAGCTGTCTCGTTGTCGGGGATGACGGCCTCCTTGCCGTCCTTGACCTTCTCCCAGCGACCATCGGTCATGCTGACCTCGTGAGACCACAGCTCGACCTTCTCACCCGGCTCGAAGACCCGGTAGTTGCCGTTCTGGGCGACCGCATAGGAGCCCTTGGCGACAGCGAAGGGATGCTCGATCAGGGACACGTCGTCGGCCGTGCCATTCTTCAGGAAGAACGGGGCCTTCTGCACCAGCTGGTCGAGCTGGGTTTCATAGACCTTGACCGTGTTGACGTTGCTCCCGGTCTTCGGGTTGTAGACCTCCAGGCCGAGCTTGGTCCGAGGGACGGTCACGCCGTTCTCGGTGTAGGCGTCGTTCTGGTTGTCGTTGATCCGAAGGACGTAGGTCCCGTTCTGCGGAATGACGTCGGCCCGGTTCGCCATGCGACCCACAGCCTCCTCCACAGCCTTGCTCCACTCGACGCCCTGGGCGCCGCGCTCGGAGACAACCGCCATGGCATAGTCGGTGATCCGCTCCCGGATGTCCGGAGGCACGAACACGTCAGACCGGAAGAAGCCGGTGCCGAACGCACCAGAGCCACCGAAAGTGGTCTTGATGGCGGCGTTGAGCTTCTTGTCGACCTCGACCCTGGTCTCACCCGGAGGCTTGCCCACCACCGCAGCCCAGGACTCCACCGGCTTTGCCGTCCGCCGCAGCTCACCGACACGCGCGAGCGTGGCTTCGATGGGCTCGTTGGTCAGCACCTGCTCGTCGGAGATGTGCTTGTAATAGCGGTATGCTTCGTCGGTCAGGTAGTTGGCCGCGAACTTCTGGTCCCGCTGCTTCTCAATTGAGAAGAGGAGATTGGCCGCAGCCATCTGGCCAGCGGGGTTGTCGAAGTTGACCAGGGCGCCAGACACCTGGGCCTTGAAGTCCTCGGGAACGACCGTCCCGGCCTTGACCAGGATTTGGCTCACCTGGGTGGGGTCGGCCTTCAGGATGTTGTCGATCCCCATGACCTTCTTCATGTAGTCCGGCAGGTTCTTCTTGAGGACGTCGACGTCGGTCGGCGTGGCTCCCATGAGCATCTGCTGGACGTGAGCGAAGTTGGCCCCTTCGGTCGCGCGGCGGTCAGCCTCGTGGACCAGGAGACCCTGGAGGGACTTGATGTCGTTGGCGGCGCCGTAGCGGTTCCGGGTCCGGATCAGGTCCTCACCGAAGGCCGCAAGGTCGTCGTCGTTCATCTCCTTCAGCTTCATGGCGCGCTCACGCAGGCCATTCACCGCTTCCCATTCCGCCATCGTGTTCGTCTGCTCGAAGCTGGTGACAGCCTTCTGCTGGAGCTTGGCGTAGGAGTCAGGGAAGGACGCCGCGAAGGACTTCCCGTTGATGCCCGTGCCTTCCCGGTCGAGGACCGAGAGGATGGCCTGGGACTTGTCGGGGTGGTTCTGCACAGCGACGGACAAGGCATTCGCCACCATGGGCGCCGCCTCGTGGGCATTCAGGGGGTCGAGCTTCTGAGCCGCCTGGATGTAGAAGGCGATGCGCTCGGGCGAGATGGACCCGTTGCCGGCATCAGCGTCGATGACGGCCTCCAGGTTGTCCTTGCCCTTGGCGAACTGAGCCTTGAGGCGGGACTCCATGTGGGTCCCCAGCATCGTCTCGGTGCCCTTGTAGAAGGCCGAGAGAGACATCCCCTCGAACTCGTGGTCGTTGGACCCGGTGAGGTTCTTGATGGCCCATTCCTGTCGCGCCTGGGCGAGGTCGGAGTCAGGGGTCTTCTGGAGGAAGTCCTTCTGATACCAGTCCTTGAACTCGCGGACAGCCTCCGATCCGGTCTTCTCAGCGAGGACCGTGCGGTAGGTGTCGTAGTAGTCGTAGTCCTCGGACCCGGCCTGATCCATGGCCTTGCCCGTCAGGGCATCACCCACGGCCTGACGCTTCTGCGCCATGTTCTCCTGCTCGATCCGCTTGCGGTCGCCCAGCTCGACAGCCTGCATCAACGTCTCGGCGGCCTTGCTGGTCGCGCCGAAGAAGTTGGCGAAGGACTGGCTCAGGCCGTCGAGGCCGAGGCGGCTGGATTTGAACTCGGGAACCGGCTGGGCAACGAGCTTGGAGCGCTCACTTGGGGCGGCAGGGAGACCGGGGGTCTGGACCTGTGTGCGGCCGGAGCGGATTTCCTTGGCCATCAAGCCCTCTTGTTCTGGTAGTAGGACTGACGCTGCTGATAGCCAGCGTAGCTCGCGCCGATCTGAAGACCGGAACCCGCCATACCGAGCCACGCAGAGGTGGTCGCGGCGCTAGCCTGATTGGCTGCGATGGTCACGGCGGTGATGTAGTTGTTCTGTGCGTCCCGCTTCGCGGCCTCACCGGCTGCGATGTTGGACTGACGGTTCTTCTCGATACGGGACAGGTCGACACCTTCCAGGGCGCCGATAGCCCGCGCGAAGGAGACCATGGTCGTCCCGGAAACGCCGCGCTCGCCAGCAGAGGTGCGAACCGTGCCCAGCTCGGCGTTGGCCGCCCGGATGCGGTCGGAGGCTTGCTCCACCGCGATGCGGTTGACCTCCTTCTGCTGTCGGGAGACCTCGTCATAGGTTGCCTTGATCTGACGAGTGGCAGCTTCGTTGGCCGCCTGCTGGGCAGAACGGGCCGCGCTCATTTGCGCAAAGCCCGTCACCACTCCCAGGACAGCCTGTCCAATCATCAGCATCGGCATGATCGGACCCATGCTGTTGCTCTTATCCTTGTCTTGACACTTCGTTGAAGAAACCAATCCACGCGGCCGAGGTGATCGTGTACGGCAGGAAGCTGTCGCTCCACACCTTGATCTCCGTTGTTTCGCTGTTGGAGTTGATCCAGAAGCGGAACTTGCCCGACGTGATCGGGTACGATTGAATACGGTTCAGGAAGTCACCCACCCGGCGACCAGTGAACGTCCAAGTCTTCGGATCGCGCCCATAGGGCGTCACCGTGACATTGAAGAACCCTGCATCGGTGTACCGAAGGGTCATGTGACGCAGCTGGAGACGCCCATTGACGATGGCCGTGCCCTGGTCGTTCCGCAGGAACTGCTTCGAGAACAGGACGAAGGAGGAGAAGCCCTCCCCGATCATCATCGGTGCCGCCGTCCAGTCTCCCTTGGCGCTCACCGTGGTGCCGCTGACCGTCAGCGGGACGGACAGCATACGTTTGCCTTCGGGGAACAGGTCGGACGTGACGGCGATGGGGTTCTGTGGTGCAAAGCCCAGGGACCACGAGGTCCGGTCGGTCGTCGGGCTGTAGGTCCCAGTGAGGGTCTGGTGGTAGTCCAGCCGGGGAACCCAGCTGTAGCCCTCCAGGCGCTCGTCGTTGAGGAGCATACTCGCCAGCCACACCGCCCCTCGGAACTCCACCAGGAGCATCACCCGGTTGTTGAGCCGAGCGATGGAGAGGATGTTGAGGCTGGGGAACCGGAACCGTGACCATGCGGACTGGACCCGCTCGTTGCCCTGGTAGAAGAACCGATGGCAGTAGAGGTCGGTCCTGGCGCCTGCACTCAAGGCGAGCACCTGACCGCCGATGGGATCACCCACCATCTCCACCACGGGCTTCGGGACGAAGCCTCGGGCGTGCTTGGTGACGTCGTTCGCGGTCTCGGACACCGTTCGGTCGTTGTAGACGTAGGAGAGCAGAGCGGTCTCACCCTCGCTGTCGGCGGGGAAGTACAGCTCGTCACCCACGGCGACGGGACGACAGACGGTCGAGGCCGAATAGGCGGTCGCCAAGTCAATCACGGCCTGGGCCGGAGTGAGCATGTCGCCACCAATCTCGAACTGGGCGTTGTCCGCCATGACAAAGATCGAGCGCCGGAACGGAACCGCGTAGTAGAACCGGGACACCGAGTTGGTGGTGTTGGTCATGCCGAATGGATCGGAGTCTACCAGCTCAGTCGACGTCTCGGGCCAAAAGTTGAAATAGTCGCCAGCCGCCGAGAAGTAGCAGGTCTCACCAGAGACGATGCCCAGCCGGTTGCGGGAGAAGACCATGTCGGAAATCTTGTCGCCCACAAAGTCAGGTGCGGGGACTTCCTTCTCGCCACCAGCGGTCTTGTCGTTCCACGTCAGCTTCTTCAGGGTGAAGCTGCCATCGGCCTCTCGCACCAATCCCCAGGGAAGGGTCTCGGGCAGGAGCTTGTAGGGCTTACCTGGCTCCATGGTCTCGCGCCAGACACCCTCCCCGTAGCCCAAGGTGGTGTTGTTGGCCTCGAACTTGATCCAGAAGCCCTCCCCGGTGACGCCCTTGATGTTCAGCATCATGCCGTGACGACCACGCTCGGGCGCCTCAGCGACGTTGGACGCGGTCGACTGGTACAGCTTGATGCCGCTGTCGCCGTTGCCGGACTGCTGCTCAATGGTGAAGGCCGCCCCGTCGTTCTTGCGGACGAAGATGTAGGAGCCGGAACGGTTGATGGTCCATCCGGTGCCCAGGTCCGAGGTCAGCTTGTTCGCCAGCTGGGTGGCGATGCCGCTCGACGACGCTTGGTTCCAGTTGGAGCCGTAGGTGGCGGCGTTGACGCTGGAGGTCGTGCCGTTGATCGTCACCGAGAATGAGTCAGTCCCGGAGAAGAAGTTGGTGGCGACGTAGATGACAGCATCGCTCGGCGCGGCAGGAGCGAGGTTCACCTGATCCATCAGGACGGTGACGGTGCTCTTCGCGATGAACGTGTAGTCCACGGCGGTCAGGATGCTGAACTTGCTTGGGTCTTCCGACAGCCAAGCCACCCCCTCGGGAGTGGTGTTCACGACCTTCTCTGAGCCGTTCTGGTCGAAGACGCGCAGACTGCCATAGGACAGCACGATGGCGTACTTCTCGGTGACGTCGCGGTTGACGATATGGAGACGCCGCGCCGCGCCGGGAGCCATGCCGCTGATCTTGCTGATGAGCTTCAGGGGCATCCGGGGGCTGAAGCCTCCGGTCTCTACGGAGAACGACACATTCTCGGCGTCCTGGACCTGACCGGGGAACCGGACGGAGTCGGGCTGTCGGCTCACCCCACTGAAGATCGTGGGGATTGCCTGCTCAATGGGCTTGCCCATCAGAGACCCGAGATCGGGCTGTTACGGCCGCGCACGTAGCGCATGTAGGCGCTGTCGGTGAGGCAGTTGCTGTCCTCGGCCTCGGCCTCGTAGTCCTGGAGCTTTGCCCAGGCGGCCTGTTCGGCACGGACAGTGAAGCCGTCGAGGGACACGGAGGCCATCTGGCTCTCCTGGAACTCACGCGCCGCGCGCGCCGAGATGTAATTCTGGAGGGCCAGGGGAAGGCCGTCATAGTCCAGGTTGACGATCACGTCGGCGATGACGGGACCGGAGAAGACGAAGGTCTGCTCGGTGATGTTGAACAGCTTGAGGACCGTGTCATTCGGGTCCTTCCGAACGGTCACATCCAGTCGAGCGCTCCGCGCAGTCGAGTCAACCTGGAGGAAGCTCGGGGGAACGATGATGTGGCCATTCGAGTCGGGCACGAGCTTGACGCCGTAGTTGGTGTTGCAGTGCCACCCGGTCTCAAGAACATCTTCGGTGACTTCCTGGAGGATGCTCAGGGCAACCTCAGCGTCGGGAACACCGGAATTTAGAGAGTTGACGGATGCCTCACCGATGGCCTTCAGGCATCGGTTGACCGCCCTTAGCTTGTTGCTCATTGCCTCTTTTGGAAAAAAAGAGGGCGACCCTCAGCCGAAGCTAAGAGCCGCCCTCTTGGGGTCACGCAGGAGCGCCAGTACGGAACTCGACGGCGCACTCCGGACGCAGCGTGCCGTGACCGGCAAGCATGGACGCGACCATGAAGTCCTCCTGACGGCGGACGTCGCGGGTCGTCTCCAGAGTGATGTCGCGCATCTTCACGTTGGCGACGGACATCGGCGTCCAGAGGACAGCCGTGGTCTTGGAGTAGTCGGCACGGTACTTGGAGTAGACCGTGGCATCGGCCGCCTCGTTGGCGGTCGGCGCATTGCGGGTCTTGTAGATGGTCACGCCATCGATCCGCAGGGTCTCCTCACGAGCGGTGATACCACCCGAGCTGGGGGTGCCGGTGTAGTTGCGGTCGAGCACGAGGTAGTTGCCGTTGGCATCCTTCGCGTACTTGATCGCATCGAACACGTCCCAGTTCACCGCCATGTAGCGGGTCTCGGACTCGGGCACGTCCTTGTTGAACAGCGCCTTGTTGGCCTTGCGGATGGCATCCACCCACGCCTTGCCGTCGATGGCGCCAGTGTTCACGAGGGCCGCGTCCTGAATGACGTTGCCACCGGGGAACGGACCATCAGCCGCACGACGGGCGGCCAGGACGATCTGGCGGAAGTTGTTCTTGTCGTAGACGCGGGCAAGGGCACGGCCCAGCTCAGAGCTGAACTGACCACGAACCTCGAAGTGCGAGAGGATGTCGTCGAGATCGTAGATCGCGGTGTGAGCCACAAGCAGCTCATCCGGGGTGATCGTGATCTCGCCGGTCTCGATCTCGTTGCCGAGCAGTTCCTTACCAGCGGTGTGATACTCAGCGGTCGCCTTCCAAATCTTGGGGAAGCGAGCCGAACGCATTCCACCCGAAAGGGTGCGCGTCTGGACCTTGTCAGCAGTGATGGTCGCAAGATCGAACGCGGTGATTACCTCGCCACCGAAGATGTCGAGAGCGAGCGTCCGCATATCCGACGTGGTCGCGCCAGCGGCCTGACCCTGAAGGAAACGGGACGGAGTAGAGTCAACCAATGTAAAATCCCAGAAAACGGTGTTGTTTTTGAAAAAGTTCGGGTTTCAGAACGCACGTTTCCTCCACGGTTCTCCGCCGTAGCGGGCCGCGTGTACTTCGTGTTTTCTCAGGGGAGACAGTTCCAACGCTCGGTTAGCCGACCGATTACGCGAGATGAGGAGCCACACCTGATTTCCTGTGGGCTAGACAGGAGAATTTGGCTGCCAAGGGAGGGATCGAACCTCCGACCCGGTGATTAACAGTCACCTGCTCTACCAACTGAGCTACTTGGCAATAATGCCCCTCGACGCGCGCAGTGATGCACGCGACTTCAAGCGAAAAGCTCTATGAAGGGGCTGGGGAGGGTAGTGATAGAGGACCGCGCCGTAGTCTAACGACCAGAGGACGCGGCCATGTTGTTGTCAGCGACGGTAGGTCGCCAGCTCCGCACGCTTGTAGACCTGGGCGCGGAAGCGCTCACCGGCCGGAGTGCGGTCGTAATACAGCGGGTTCGCCATATCAGCCTTCATCTCCTCGCGGGAGGTGTAGCCGACAGTGCCAACGGTGCCGGTGCTGCGGCCGGTCTCCAGCTGGGGCTCATCAGCGGTCTTGGAGGTGGACGCACGACGGGCCTTGAGCGCGTCGACAGCGACACGCCAGTGCGGACCATCCAGCATCCCCTGGTAGGCGGCCTTGTCCTCGGGGGACAGGCTCTCACCCGCCCACTTCAGAAGGTCAGTCGCCTCCTTCTCACCACCGATGTACTCAATGGCAGCGACACGCTCACGCTCGACGTTCGCCTTGCGGCTTTCGATCACCTCTTCCGCCAGAGAGCGGGGGATGCCCGACTTCTCCAGGGCTTCGTAGTCGGAGGTGTCAATGTCACCATTGGTGCGCACCTTGGCCAGGATCGTGTCCCAGTCCAGGCCCGCCTTCTCGACGGTCTCCTTGGCCGCGTCAGCAGCCGCAGTGTCACCAGCAGGGGCGTCGTCAGGCTTGTCTTCCTTGGGCGCACCCTTGGTGGCCTCAAGCTCGCCATAGCTCTTCAGGAGCTTCGCCACGTCCACCTCGCCCTTCTCGGCATCCCAGAACTTCTCAGGGATGTCGTCGGGCCGCTTGGGTGACGTGTCTTCCGGTTCGCCACCCGTGGCGGGAGGGGTCTCCTCACCACGGAACTTGGCGATCATCGCCGCATCGTACTCGGGGGTGCCGGGAACAAGCGGCTTGTCTTCAGTCTGTTCGGTCTGGTCGACCATAGGTCCTCGTTAGGCCGGGGCCATCTGACCGGCCGCCGCGTTCGCGAGCGGGCCAGCAGCAGCACCAACGGCGTCAGTGAGCATTTGGGTTTGAGCGCGCTGTGCGCGGATGGCTTGCGCCTCCCCTTCCGTGTTCACGGCGTCGGAGAGGTTCAGTCCGTTGAAGCCCTTCTTCAGCAAGACGGGCCATTTCACGTACTCTTCCTGGATTTCGGGCTTGACCGCGCCGAGCATCTGGAGGGCCGCCACCACGTTCTGCATCTGGGCCTCACGGCCAAGGGCCTCCAGGCCGGTCAGGATGACAGGTTCGATGGTGCCTTCCGGCCACTCGGGCAGACCGCCCTTGGCCTGCATCTGGTAGATCAGACGGTTGACGCGACGGGACAGCATCTCCTGCGACAGCATGGAGTAGGTGCCACCGAGAACGCCTTCCAGCTCCTGAGCCACCATGCGGATTTCCGTTGCCGTGACGCGCTCTGCGTCTCGGACACCAGATTGCTGCATGAGGAAGGCTGCGGAAAGCTCCTGTCGGAGCAGGGCCAGCTCGGTCTGAGTGACCTGGATGCCGGTCGTGTTAGCGAACTGGAGCATGTTGACGTCTTCGGGATTGCCGATGACGTACTCGCCGTTGTTCGCTCGGGCGATCTTGCGTCGCAGGTTCAGACCCGCTGCGGCGTTCGGCCGGATCAGGGTGATGTTCCGCGAGGCCATCGCCACGCCATCACGCAGGGCCTTCTGGAAGCCGTCGAGGGTCTTCAGATCAGGAAGGTGCTCTTCAACCTTGGACCGGCCGTAGTCCTCTCCAGCGACCGCCTGCCAACGCAGGAACAGGAAGGGGAGGCTGCTGTGCTGGTACCGGCCACTCGACTTGGGGACCTTCGTCTCACCAAGCTCCTGGTGGACAGTCCATCGGTCGCCAGCTCGGACACCCCAAGTGTACAGGGTGACGCGGCGAGCAGCGGCTGAAGCCTGAGGAGGCGTTGACGTCTCGTACAGGGCTTTCAGGGAAGGAGACAGAGCGTCAGGATCAAGATCATCTGCGATGACGAACTCGACCTCCTCACCCGATGGAGACCGGACGACCACGAACTGGTCGAAGCGGAAGATGCGAATGGTGTTGTCAGGCTGAAGGTACTCCACCACGTTACCGCCGACGATAAGGTGCTGGAGGGACATATTGGTCGGCTGACGCCATGCCTTCCGCTCGATCTCCATGTGGATCAGACGCTCGGTCTTCACCATGGCAATCTCCAGGTCCTCCGGGACGGCATCAGCGCCGGTCTCCAGGAGAGCTTCAGGGGAGATGCCAAGTCGCAGGCAGTTGCGGCCAGGAGGCAGGAGGGCCGTCATCAGGCGGGACGCAAGGCTCACGACAAGCCGTGACCCCAGACCCTGCTCCGGCTGGGGCAACACCATTGAGGGGTTGTGGCCTTCCGGGGGGATCAGGGACGGGATTGTCAGGCTGGAGCACTCGCGAGCCCGTCGCAGGAACGGCTCTCGGCGGATTTTCAGTTCGTCATACCGAGCCTTGGCGCTCGTCTCGGTCACTTCGGAATGGCCACGCCGCTTCCGACGCTGGACGCGCCACCAAGGGGGATTTTCAGGCTGGAGCGTCCACGACGGGACATCTCTGCCGAGGCCCGCTTGCGGGCATTCGAGACCGCGTCCGGATCAGTCACCGAGGTCTTCGGCGGATCAGGCGGGGGTGGCGGGGGAGCCGGAACGGTCGGCTCAGGAATATCGAAAAGGCTTCCCATCAGGGTTCCCAAAGGTTCAAAGTAAAGCCGTGATCTTCGCCGTAGCGTCCAGGGTCCTCTACGAACCCCAATCGTCGGAGCAGAAGTCGAACCTTGGGTGCCTTGGGAACATCGTCGCGGATGGACGTGAACAGCTCATCAGCCCCCAGCCAGAATGCTATCTGGCGAAGCTGGCGGACGACGTCCTTGGTGAGCCAATCACGATGTCGGAGACGGTCGACGCAGGCATGGATGGCCATGCACCCGTTGTCGATCCAGTGTCCCCAGAAGTAGCCGATGGTCCCGAGGTCGTCGAAGACACGAACCACGAGGGCCTTGGCGAACATCTCCTCGGTCCAGGGCTGGGGATAGCCTTGATCCTGGAGAAACTGGACTACGGTCTGATGCCGGTACTCGACACGGCACCAAACGTCATTCGTCGTCAGAGGTCTCTTCCTCCTTCTTGATCTCAACCAACTCGTCGATGAAGTCCCTCAGCCCCGCATAGCGATGGGCGGACTCGACGGACTCATTGAGACCAATGCAGCGGGGCGGAAAGCCAGCATCCATGCGGGTGATAAGCTCGTAGGCTGACATGCCCCGTAACTCAGAGAGTTTATCTTTAAGGGGTGTGTTCATCGGAGGATAGTTTCTTCCAGTAGGAGTTGCTAATTAGAATAGGCCCATTTAGTCCTGGCTCGTATCGCATCCAGGTGGCTCAGAGATATATGGAACCTATCTGCAATCAGCTTCCGCTTCATCCCACTTTCGAGAAGCGCACGTATCTCCCGAACATCCTCTTCAGTCAGCTTTGCTTGTCCGTTTTTCTCACCGACGTTCTCGGTTCCGTGTATCAGACGGTCTGCACAGTTTTCCTTTCTGGTTGCCCACCTGAGGTGGCTCGGATTAACACATAGACGGTTCCCACAAGAATGAGCTGCGTCCAAGTCCTCTGACGAAGGCTCACCATAGACCCTTCTACATACAAAGCGATTTACCCGATAACGAACGCCATCGTTTGTGAAAAACCCATACCCACTTTCAGTTTTACTGAATGGCCACTCCACACAACCGTCCTTATGATCGTTCGTACTCAGAAGCTCTTCTATCCATCTGTTGGCCCTACCTGATCCAACAGGTCGTCCTTTTTTCGGTCTGTTTACGTACATCTTGTCCCAGTTAAATGAAAAATTAGGAAGGGGCCGAAGCCCCCTCCCTCAGTGTCGCTGTAAGGCCGCCCAGGAGTCCGGGAAGACCTGTTCAGTCTCATATGCGATGTGGTCGGCGACGATGCGGGTCTCGGCCTGGGTGTCCTTGGCCTGACGCAGCTTGCAGACCCGGCTGAACGCGAGAAGCGAGCCGGTCCAAATCCACTCCGTCATCATGCTCTGCGGCATGAGCATCCTGATCTGCTCAGGACAGACACCACGAGCCTTCAACTGCTCATATGCAGACGCCATCGTCTCGTAGAAGCCGTTGATGGAGATGATGTCGGAGATGTCGACGGTCTCCTCGCTGGAGCCCTGCTTGACGTTCTCAGCCTTCTTCCGCCACCCATCGGGGACATAGAAGGTCGGCGTCGTGTCCACGTAGCGGCGGGACACCTCATTCCAGACAAGGCCCACCTGATGCTTCACCAGCTGGCGGGCAACGAAGATCGGAGCCTTGACCCGGAACTTGAGCGTGACGTGGGCGAAGGGGGACCAGTGGTTCTTGCGGGCCAGGAAGTCGAGGAGGCCCTTGTCCCCCTGCTTCAGGTAGAACTCGCAGTCGTCCTCGTCCCAGTGATACTCGCTCTCCTTGGCGAAGGAGACACGGGCCGCGTTCACCACGGCCACGTCGTCCCCCATCCAGTCGAGTAGTTCGACGTCAATCACGGGCGGACACATCCACGAAGATCAGATGAGGCTGTCCGAGGTGGAGCAGAAAGTCCTTGTCGGAGTAGCGAACCGCAGTCTTGGTGAAGCCCTCGACGGTGCCCTTGACGATGTCGAGGTAACGTCCGCTTCCGTAGCGACGAACGTGAGCGATCTTATCACCCACCTTGATCTTGTGACCGAACGGGTCTTTGAACCCCATCAGTCGATCAGCTCCTTGATCTTGGCGTGGACGCGAAGCGCGTGATCGCGCTCGGCGTCGGCCGCACCGGCCTTCTGGGCTTCACGCTGGATGCGCTGGCGGATGGTCTCAGCCTCGCGGGCCTTGGCCTCGGCGATGGCTTCCAGGTCCTTCAGGTTCTTCTGGAAGGAGGTGAGGACGGACGCAACGGTCATGTTGAGGAGACGCATGTTCATGCCTTTCGCTTGCGGGCTTCATCCTCGTCGTTCTCGAAGTCGACGAAGCCCATGGTGGTGTTGGAGACGCAGTCGGTGTGCTGGCCTTCCGGCTCAGCGGGAGCGAGGCCGAGCATCCAGGCCACCGCTTCGGTGGGCATGAGAAACTGCTGGCCGGTCGGAAACTTGAACTCCAGGGCTTCCTGCCCGTTGACGATCACGCTGTAGACCGAGGGATCGTCGAGCTTCGGAAGCGCGCGGACCTTGTCGTAGGCGAGCACGCCCATACCCACGACACCGCCGATGAAACACAGAGAGAGGACGGAAGCCGCGAGGGCTTCCAAGGCGAAGCTCATGCAGGAGCCTTTGCGTATGCGAGGATGACGTCGCGGACGATGTCCGAACGGACGATGTCCTCGGGGTCGTTGAAGTCGATGACGGGGAAGCTGAGGAGACCCGCACGGCAGAGCTTCAGGAGGTGGGCGAGACCGCTCGTCTCCTTCAGGTCCGACTGCTGGACATCGCCGTTGATGACCATCACGCCGCTCTCGTAGCGGGTGAGGAACATCTGCATCTCGTGAGGGGTCACGTTCTGTGCCTCGTCGAGGATGGTGACGCCGTTGAAGCTGGCGCCGCGCATGGTCTCGAAGGGGCTCACGCGGATGTTGCCGTTCTTCACGGCGCACTCGTAGGTGCCCGCCCCCAGGCGGCTCTTGATGCGCTCCACCAGGGGAGCCATCCAGGGGTCCATCTTCTCCTCCAGGGTGCCGGGGAAGAAGCCGATGCGCTGACCAGCGGCAACGTTGGGTCGCGTCAGGGTGATCTGGTCGATCACACCGTCCCGATACCAGTCGGCCGCGATGGTGGCGGCGATGAAGGTCTTGCCGGTCCCGGCGAAGCCGGTCGAGACCACCACGGGATTGGCGTGGATGGCCCGGATGTAGACGTCCTGCTTCTCATTCAGGGGACGGAGCGGGGGCACGCGGGATGCCTCCGCAGCCGCGAACTTCGCGTTGCGCTGTCGCTTTGCCATGGGTCTCTTGGGGTTGGCTCAGTGCGGCATCCAATGGACGCTGACCGCCAAGGCGGCGATCAGCATTCCAAAGTGCAGCAGAGCGAGGCGGGGATACTCGTCTGGGTCCAGGGCCATCAGCGATGTGCCTGTTCCAAGTAACGTCCAATCCGAAAAGCAATCTCTGGATCATCCTGCATATGACCTATGGCCACGTTGCAGTTATGACAAAGCAGTCCACGAACTCTTCCAGAGCTGTGGTCATGATCCACTACGGTCTCATGATTGTCCCGTTTGTCACCCGATTTTGGACGACTAGACACTTCCTTGAGAATGCAACCACACCCAAGGCACTTTCCGCCTTGATCTGCTAACATCTGTCGATATTCAGATAGTGTGATCCCGTATACCCTCTTCAGGTTCTTGTTTTTGTCCAAGAGCTTGCTGAAGTTGGGCTCGTTCTGACATGAAGTGCATGTCACCCTCCGATTTGATCCACGTCCTGTCCCCCGGTCGAAACCGGAGGAGCAGAACTCACAGATGCTCAACGGATTGGGCACGCTCCGGTAGCACACTCACGGTCCTGAAGCTCCTCAAAAGAGTTAGCACCGTCAAGGCTCACCGGAAGAATTGTTGCGACGTAGGACTTGTATTCGTCCTCCGTTACAACCTGTTGAGGAAGATAAGGGTATCCTAAATCTTCTGCCGTCTTCGTCGGATCGTTCCGATACAGCCAGGACACGCCCACGTAGGTGTCCCAGTTTTCGTACAGCCACTCGACGATCTCCGGGACCTCGCTCGGGTCATAGCTGACCGTGATAGAGCAGTTGTGGTCCACGTAGTTCTGCATCAGGAGCTTGTAGCGCTCCAGCTGCTCAATGGCGCTCTCGGTGTTCACCTCCAGTACCACGCCATTCTTCTCCACCCGAGAGAACGCCACGTCTTCGTAAGCAACCGGGAGGGTCACAACGGCTCCAGTGGTGTCATACGGGTTGTCGAAGACACGGTAGCCAGCGTCCACAAGCATGGGCACCAGGGGATCGTGCTTCGAGAAGTTGACGTTGTTGAAGATGTACTTGCCGAGCGGACGATGTACGCCCTCGGTCGTGTCCATGATCTTCGAGAGGGTGCCGGACGGTTTGACCGTGGTGACGGCCTTGGCGTGCGGAAGTCCCAGTGCGTCGGCCATGTTGTTGACGCCGCGCTGGGCATTCCATCGAAGCTCCTCCAGACGGGCGGCGATCTCCTGCTTGGAATGAGACACCTTCCGGACGTCCAGCCACTTCACGATGCCGGTGAGACCGACACCACAGAGGCGCAGGAACTCATTCAGCTCGTGCCAGGAGGCCGAGAGCACACCGTCCCGGAGGTCCACACAGGTCTGGCGGTAGTTGGTCCGAGCGGCGATGTAGACCGCCCGCATGAGGCCGTCCGGATCATCCAGGAACTTGCCCATGTCGACCTCGACGAGGTTACAGAAGGACTTGTTCCCGAGGAGGATTTCCGCACAGGGGTTGACGCCCTTGAACCACGGGGCACGACGCAGGGCTTCCTCACCGTTGATGAAGCCGGGCTCGGAGCCACCGGCATCCATCATCATCTGGAAGAGACCCTTCAGCTCCAGCTTGGTCGGCTTGGAGTAGAAGATCAGGCTGTTGTTCGATTGAGCCCGCTGGGGCTGGCCGTTGGCCCAGTGGTCCTTCTTCGCGACGGCGAACGCCTCGGCCTCGGGATCGGCCGCGTCCATCACCATGATCTCGGCAGAGCGCCGGGACGACAGGGTGGTGCCCAGCCAGTTCATCACGTCGAGGATGTCGAGCTTGCGCAGCAGCTTGCCCGCGCGGCGGGACAGGATGTTGCAGATTTCCTCGAACGCCTTGGATACCGTCTCGTCACCGGACGAAATCCAGCCGTAGCCCTTGAGGCGGATGCCAGCGGCGCGGACCTGTGAGAAGTCCAGGACGACCACGTCGACCCGCTGCTTCATCGCCAGAAGCTTACCAGCGGCCTTCGCCCAGGCGGCTGCACTGTCGCCCACGGTGAGGTGCCAGTGGGTCTTGCCACCCAGCTCATAGGTGCCGACGTCGTTGTGCTCCAGGCCACGGCGCCCCTGCTCCCAGTCCTGAATGGTCCGGGTGGAGCGGATGACCTGGACCTCCACCGGCTTCACGAAGCCATTGAGGATGCCGTTGATGGGCTTGCCGCCGACGCCACAGCCCTGGAGCAGCAGCCAGAAGGCGTCGACCACATCGTGGATGGTCTCGACGTGCTCGAAGGAGCAGTTGAACTGGGACGCCTCGCGGGTCTGGGCGACAGCCGTGCCGCCGAGCCACAGGGTGCGGCCCGAAGTGGTCAGCTTCCGCTCCAGCATGAAGCGACGCAGCGTGCCCAGCTCGTAGTCCTCGACGGCGTCAAGCGGGGAACCCTTGGCGCGCTCCCAGAGCCAGCGCTGGTGACCGACCACGCGGTCCACGGTCTCTGTCCAGCTCTCGAACTCGGTGCCCTGGTCGTTCTTGGGCCTTGAGTATGTCCTGCGGGTAATTAGCTGTGCTCGAAATGACGGCTCAGGCCGCACGTTTCAACTCCTTGATTTTCTTAATGTACGCCTCCCGGTTTGGGTCCGCGCGGCGGCCTCTGACACCAGGGATGAAGGTTGGTCCACGAACCTCAGAGAACTCAATGGCGGTTTCCGCCTGAGCCCTCTTGTCGATCAAGAAGGGAAGGATAGACTTGAGAATAATCACAGCGTTATTCCCATAGGCTCGATAGCAGTATTGGGTCTTATTGACCTTCTGTTTCCTCTCGGAAACCGATCCGAACCCAAACGCATCCCTGATATATTCGAGTGTTTTCAGAGATGTATTGATGATCGATATTGATATTGAGCCATTTGACCCAATAGAAATACACCCCTCACCGTCAATGAACCCCGCGATATACGCGAGGTCTGTATCAAGACGGATCAGCGATTGTCCCCGCTTCCCTTGAGGACGCCACGCTCGGCGCGGCTCTTAAGCTTCTCCAGGTTCAGGATGGCGACGTCGTCGAGGCGATAGCCGAGGCCATCCGACAGACGCGCAACGAACCAGAGGATGTCGCCCAGCTCCTTGACGAGGAGGTCGTGGGTCTTCTTCAGGTCCCGATAGTTCTCATCGCCGCGATAACGCTTGGCGAGATGACCGGCTAGCTCGCCCACCTCGGCCACGAGGCCGGTGACGAGGTACTGAAACGCCATGTTTTCGGGATAGACGGCGTACTTCTCGGTCTGTTCCTGATACTCAGCCAGCCGCACGCTGGGGCTCCTCCTCATGTTCGATGAGCACATCAAGCATGTGCCGGGCTTTCTTCAGGTCAGCCACGCCATTCTTCTTCCGCCACCGGGAGACGTACTTGATGACGTTGCCTTCGGTGAACGGGATGTTGTTGGCAAGGATGTATTCGATAGGCTGGATCGGCATGTCCTTGTAGTGGGACCCGCCTTCCTGGACGTCGAGAGCCTTCGGCCCTTCACGTTCCCACATCGTGGGGACACCGTTCTTGCCCAGAGTGCATTCTTGACATGGATGTGCATCGGCCCTCTTCGAGTCATGAGCACACCCGTCACAAACTCCCAAGCTTCAACTCCTCATATCCATTGGGTTTCCAGAGCCGGACCACTCGACGATCCTTGTCGAAGTCCCCTGCCCTGAGGATGCGGCTCACCCGAGCCATCGTGACCAGCTCTTGCTCGGTCATTCCGGCCTTGGCCGCGTAGTCGACCATGCAGGTCCAGAGGTCGCAGGGACCGCCCTTCTCCCAGGACACCTTCATGTTGCCCTTGTTCTTGCCCCGCGTGATCGGCGTGGCCTTCTTCAGGAGCCGATGGGGACCAAGGAGGATGGACTGGGCGCCGACATCACCGACACCGGGAATGCCCGCATAGCCGTCGACGGGATCACCGCAGATGGTCTGCTTCATCCACATCTGGTCGGCCACGCCGAGGCGGATGCGGACGGGCTTGGTGTCGTGGTCGGGGTTGAACACCTTGGCCGGGAGGGTCTTCATGTCCTTGTCGCGGGACACCACGACGAAGTCGCCACGGTCGCTGGTGGCAGCGATGCCCATGACGTCGTCCGCCTCCAGGCCCGGCTCGGACCACGTCTCGTATTCCAGCTCGACCGCCTCCAGGACATCCTGATAGGCGAGCGGCTTGGGAGCCTTGCGGTTGGACTTGTAGGTGGGGAGTATCTTCTTGCGGAAGTTGTCCCCGGTCGACAGGCAGACGATGGCACGGTCGGCACCGGCCTTCTGCCGCCACTCGTCGATCATGCGGAGGCCAGTGGATACAGCCTTCTCGGTGTCGACGATGGGCTCATCGCCCAGACCGTCACCCAGATCAATCGTGGTCTGGGCAGCGGCGGACGCCATGTAGATGGCGAGGTCGCCATCAATAAGAGCGATCATCAGCGTCCGGCTTGGGCTCAGGAGCCTTGAAGTAAACGGGCACCGTGATGAAGCGAGACTGCTTCACAAACCTCGGGGTGATGTTGAGACGATAGTGAAGGTTCCAAGCATTTGCCGCAGCAGCACGAGTGCTCCAGAATTTCTTCCCATTTGGGGTCTCAAACCACACAAACTTCTGGGTATCCCAGATGGCATAACCATCAGGTGTCAATGCGTATCCTTCCAGTTGAGGCCGATGTCGAAGGACCCAGCCAGCGGGCAACGGATGCCCAGGCGCTCACCAGCCTCGCGGATGCAGTCCGCCATGGTGGAGCCGAACGCCTCAGCGATTTCAGGACGGACCTCGGACTGAACCTCGTCGTGGACGTTCGCGCAGTAGGCGAAGTCGACACCGTGTTCCCAGTCGAGGGTAGGCAGGCGCTCGAAGTGGAAGATCACCAGGGCCAGCTTCATGACCACGGCACCACCACCCTGAAGCAGGTAGTTGAAGGCGCTGTGGGGGGACTTGATGTAAATCTTCCGGCCGTCGATGCCCTTCAGCCAGCCTTGCTTCTTGGCCTTGCGGGAGACGTCCTCGATCAGCTTGTCCAGGCCGGGGATACCCTGGCCGAGAGCCTTGCGCAGGCGCTCACCGTGGACCTTGGCGGTTCCCTTCGGCCGCTCCTTGCCCGCCTCGCGTGCATCGTCGAACACCGTGGACCCGAGCTTCGGATCACTGGCGCCGTAGATCATGGCGTAGATGGCGGTCTTGGCGCTGTCCCGCAGGAACAGCTCGGCGGCCTTCTGGTTGACCGAGTGGATGTCGGTCTTGTCTTCCTTCTTGCCGTTCAGCACGCGGTCGATGGTCTGACCGCCGTCCTTCGGGGCGATGTAGTGCCCCAGCATTCGGAACTCCAAGCCCTCGGCATCGCAGCCCACGAGCTTCCAGCCGTCCCGAGCGCACCAGACGGCGCGCATCCGCAGGTCCTTCTTGTCGACCTGGGCCATGTTGGGCTTGAAGTGGGAGCACCGGCCCGTCGAGGCACCGATGGTGTTCACCGCGCCGTGGACACGGTTCGCAGCCGTGACCAGCTTCAACCAGCCGTTGTCACCGTCCTCGATCTGGCCCAGCTGCTTCTGCACCCGGAGATACCGGAGCAGAGCCTTGGCCTCCACGTAGGGGAGAGCCGACAGGACCTTCTCGTCGGTCGCAGGGGCGCCCGAGGGGGTGAACTTCTTGGGCTTCCAGCCATACTTGGCTTTCAGCCGCTCGGCGATCTGCTTGCCGGAGCCGGGGTTGAAGACCTCGACCTTGTCCTTGAGGCGCTTGCCGGTCTTCTCGCTGATCCGCTCGTGGACGATGGGCGGGAAGATGTCCTGAAGCTCGCGCTCAATGTCGTGCTTCTCCTGACGCAGCTCGGCCGCCAGTGCGACAGCCGCCTTGGTGTCGAGGAGGAAGCCGTTCTGCTCCTGGAGGGAGATGGCATAGGCGAACAGGTTCTCCAGCCAGACGGCGAAGCTCCAGTCCCACCCGGCCATGCGCTTCTGCTGGTCGAGGTAGATGGCCTTGCCGACGACGATGTCCTGACGGCCGTAGACCACCATCTCGTCGCTGAACTTGTCGAAGCCACCCTCATAGTCGCCCTTGAAGACGCCGAGCTTCAGGCCCAGTTCCTTCAGGCTGTGCTTCCGGTTCTGCGGGTCGAGCAGTCGGGACACCACCAGGGTGTCGTAGACCTGTTCGGGCTTCAGTGTGCCGGGGAAGATTTTGTTGATGGCATGGATGTCGAACTTCATGCCGTTGTGGAAGACGACCGTCTTGGCCTTCTTCAGTCGCTTCACCGCCTCCCGAAGAGGCGGAAATCCTGGCTGGTCAGCGTAGACGACGACTTCATCACTATCCACTTCACCGATCTGGATAGTCCAAATCTTCGTCATGGTATCGAGGAAGCCGTTCGTCTCGCTGTCAGCGATGAGAACGTCTGACATTCACCTCTTGGGGTTAGGCAGTAGGAGGCAGAAAACGGGGATCAGTAGTCCCCGTCCTCCTCTTGGAGGTGATCCATCGGATCATCCTCGGTAGGCGCCTCGGTCTCGAACAGACGACCGGCCGCATCGTCGTAGCCCAGGTAGATCACCTTGCCGGTTGCCCGGCCGGTGAACCGATCCTTCAGGCATCGGAACGTGGTGATGGACCGGAAGGCTTCCATCGGGTGCTGCTGGTCACGCTCCAGGCCGAACATGAAGTGCGCCCAGAAGCCAATGGCACGAGAGCCCTTGAAGTGCCGGATCATGACCCGACCACCTTCTTCGTGGGGTTTCCCCTCCGGCGTCGCGAGGTGCGACACGAAGTGGATGATGATCCCCAGTCGCTGGGCCAGCATCGCCATGTCGGCGGTGATCCGCTCCAGTCCCTTCTTCTCGTCTTCCTCGGCGGCGGCGAGCGCCGTGAGGTGGTCGAGATAGAAGATGCGGATGCCCTGCGCTTGGTTCAGGTAGGTCATCACGCCCTTGATGACGTTCCAGTCCGTGGCGCCGAAGTTGCGGTAGAAGAAGATACGGTCGTCCCGGTCGAGCCGGTCGATGACGTCGGTCAGCTCCTTCTCGGTCCAGCTACCGTCAGGCACATGGAACCGCTTCCCGGCGAACTTCCCGGCGACACGCTTGGCGGTCTCCTCGGGCTGCTGCTCCAGGAAGAACAGGCCCACCTTCTCCTTCAGGACATCCACGTCGTACTGGATTTGCTGGGTGAGAAGGTCCGTCTTGCCGATGCCGGTGCCCGCGCCGAAGGCGTAGGTCTCGCCCAGGCGACGGCCATAGGTCAGCGACGTCAGGGTCTCGGAGAACCACGGAAGGCCGATCTCAATCGGCTTCAGGATGGTTTCCTTGATCTCCGACATGCGGACGATGCCGTCAGGACGCTGCTCGCGTGCCTCCCAGAAGGCCGTCACGAACGCCTTGACCTCCCCTGCCCGGCGCATCTCGTCGGGGTCCTTGAAGGGGATTTCCATGACCGCCACCTTGCCGGGCGGCAGAAGCGGGATGCACTCCTGGACGGCCTTGCGGCCTGGGTCATCCATGTCGAAGCACAGGACGACCGTCTCGTAGCTCTCCAGGAACTCAATGTTCGCGGCGAGGGACTTGGCTGCACCCTGGGCGCCGTTGGGGATGGAGACCACGGGCCACGTCCCGAGCATTTCGCTCGCGGCCATGGCGTCGATCTCACCCTCGACGATGAGGATGCGCTTACCACCCTTGCGGCAGAGACGGGAGCCCCACAGCTCGACGTCGGAGAAGTCGCCCGTGGTGTAGAAAGTCTTGTTTGGCCCGCGCACCTTCTGCGCTACGACCTGACCACTCCCCCGCTTGCGATAGGGAGCCACCTGGACGGACTTTCCGGTGTCGTCCTTGCCGATGAAGTAGCCGTATCTCTTACAGGTCTCCTCGCTGATCTCACGCGCTTGCAGGGCCTTGTACTGGCCAAACGGGATCAGCGGACGCTGTCCTTTCTTCTTGGTGGAGGGGGCGGGAGACCCTTCAGGCTGAAAGGTCTTCCCGCAGGAGAAGCAGTGTCCGTGACCATCCTCGGCGACGCTGTAGGCGTCTGAGGACTCACCGCACGGACACGGGATGTGTGTCTCGACCCACTCGCTCAAGTCAGAGCTTGGTGAACTCGACTTCCACCTTGGGGGCCACGGCCTTGGCGACCGGAGCGAAGACCACGAACTCGCCACCGATGGTGTTGGCAAGGCGCTTGGCCTCAGCAGCAGCTGCGTCGAAGCCCTGGTGGACCTTGGGGTTCTCGTTGGGGGCGTAGCCGGTGTCGGTCTTGGCGATCACGAGGTGGGGGACGGTCGGCTTCCTGTCGAAGCAATTAGGGAAGTACCAGTCTGGTCTTCCACTGTCGCTCTTCACGACGTGTACACCCATTTGATCCTCGTGAGATACCGTGTACTGCTTTCCCTTGGTGAATGCACCGGGGTATCCCTCGATAGCGACCACCACGTCACCCTTCTTGAACTTGCTCATCTCAACTTTCCTTCAGATTGCGCGCGGTTTCACTCAGCGGTCTTCTTGACGCGAGTGGTCTTGATCTTGGCGTTGGAGATGATGGAGGCCCGGAGGCACCAGCCGTAATACGCCTGGGTCGTGGAGGCAGACACGTAGCTGCCGTCGTTGTGCTTGGTCAGGTCGAGGACACGCGCGGCGGTCTGCTCGAACAGGGTCTTTTCGTCCATGGGTTGTCCTATGCGGCGAGAGAGATGATCTGGGCTTGGAACTTGGCCTTGGAAGGCTGGATGTCGATGTGACGGCCCTCGTCCTGGGCCTCCTTGGCGAGGCGCTTGAAGCGCTCGGTGCGGTCGGGCTGCTGGAGCTTGAGGATGCGATCCATCAGCTCCTCGACGCTCTCCTCCGGGACGATGATCTGGTTCGTCCTGGTGAGAGCCGGAGCGAAATGGACGAAGTCCTCCAGTCGCTTCCGCTGGCTGACACGCAGCTGAGGGACGGCGTCGATGGGCTGGAAGTTGAAGTCGGGCTTACCCATCATCTGGATGATGATGTCGCGCCCCACCCAGCGCACCGGCAGTTCCGCATGACGGAGGAACTGAGGGTCATCCCGCAGATACTCCCACGGGAGACGGGCAGACACCCCAAAGAGGCCCATCTGCTCGTGCTTCATGGCCATCTGCATGGTCATGGTTCGCATGTCCTGATCCGCCGTGAGGGACCAGCCAGCTTGCTGGAGCCGGTAGGTGTCCGACGTCCAGCCCGCCATGTTCAGCGTGACGGGGAGCGAAAGGAACCGCTCCCGGTCGTCAGCCCACATCGGCGCCGACTTCCAGCCGCAGCGCGGCGTACTCGTCGCGATGGTTCTGGAGGATGCGTTCCGCCTGGGCGATCTGCCTGAGCTTGGACTTGAGCTTGTCCTTGGCCTTCTCGGCCAGCTCCTTGTTCAGCTCTTCGCGCGCCTGCTTCTCGACGTCCTTGATGTCGATCATCACGTTCTCCGTTTGATTTCAATGGTGTAGGGGAACAGGGCGTGCCACCAGCGTTGGGCGGCGCGCTTCTCTCGGATGTGCTGCTTCGCCGCTTCCACGGCGGCGCGGTGTTCCTCGGCCTCAAGCTCTGCTTTGGCCTGGGCTTCGATGTCCTGGGGGGTCACGAGATGATCCCCAGCTGCTCACCCGCCTTGTCCAGGATGGCGCGGGGGTAGACGTTGATCTGGGTCTCGCGGGTCTCACCATTGGCGATACGCACCTTGCGCGTCTGCTTCTCCAGCCGGACACCCAGGCCGGTGGCCATAAGGCTGGCCAGCTTCCCAACCTTCACCTTCTCGCCGTGGAGGAGATAGATGTGATGCAGGCTGCGCCACTCGTCGACCGTGACGAGGTTCAGTTCGTCCGACATCACCTTGTTCTCGGCGGTGAGACGGTCGATCTTCCGCTTCATCACCTCCATCGCGCGGAAGACCAGCTCGTCTTCCGACATCTCCCCCTTCGCGACCTTCTCCTCGCCCTGGATGTACCCACCGTCCTTGCGGATGGCGGGGAGGACGACGCGAGTGACCCAGTCCTGAAACGGCTTGGCCTGGGGTTTGTCCGAGCGGAGGATCAGCTTGTAGAGGCCAGACTCGGAGATGGCCGTCACTCCCCGGTTAGGGAATGTGCTAGGGGCGATCAGATCGCACTTAGCGATGAGCCGTCGTTCGTCTTCCGCCAAATTGTACAGGTAGCGTCCAACGCCACCGGCACCGTTTCCGAAAGGCAAGCCGAGCGCTTTGCAGACGTCGGTCGCCAGGAACCAAGGCTCTCCCCCGATGTCCACCACGCGGATGTGGTGGGTGTTCCCGTCGTGCCCGAAGGTGGGCGTCTGGAAGGTGGTCAGAGCGTTGCCCATCAGTGGAACCCCCCGTCCTGGCAGGGCTGACACAGGCCGGAAATCCGGTGCTCCCGCGCCGACGCCTCGTCGTTGAACATGAAGAAGCGGACCCGCGTGCCGGTTGCTTCGTCGACCAGCTCGGTTCCCCGGTGGCCGCAGAAGGGGCACTTGACGAACCCGAACTTGTTTGCCCCAGCGCGCACGCCAAAGGGCGCCCGCTCCGTTGCCGGAGCAGCGTCATTCCCTGTCATGTGATGTCCTTGTGAGTTAGAACCCGAGTGCCGGGTCGAAGATCGTGCGGCGGTACTCGTCGAACTGCGGAGGGATCACCACGCGCCAGTTGACGTACTTCTGACGCAGTCGGTCAGACCGTTCGATGGACCGCTTATACTGGTCGGATGACTGGCACCGGCAAAGCGTCATGGTGCTCTGTCGGATGTCCTTCTCGTGCGCCTCGGTGGCGATGATGTCGCCGCCATCGGTGCCGATCTGGCAGAAGCCCCAGTCCAGGCGCTCCAGCCCCTCACGTAGGCTCATCGGCCGGGAGAGCTGGATGATGTTGATCGGAAGCTCGCCGTCCTTCTCGTAGACAGTCGCAAGCTGAAGGCTCTCGTCGTCGGAGAAATACTCGGCGTGGGCGATGGTGGTCTTGCGGTAGCCCCGGAACCCCAGAGACGTGTCGAGGAGGTCCTGCATCACGTCGGGACCGACGAAGATGTCCACGTCCTTGACCGGGCGGCGGGTCCGTAGGTCACGCAGAGCGCCACCGGCCAGGAAGGCCCCTCGCGAAGCGCGCTGGACCGTAGAGAGAACGCCCCACCACTCGTGGGGCACAATGAGGTCCATCAGTAGATGGGACGGGTGCTGATGTAGTAGCGGGCGTAGACGACGCCCTTGCGGCTCTTGGTGGTGGTCTTGTGGACCACGTAGCCACGCTCACGGAGGTCCGAGAGGCGGCGATGCAGGGACGTGATGTTCAGGTCACGCGCGGCCTGGAGGCTCGTGATGAAGCCGTTGTCCTGGCAGTGGGTGACGATCTTCCGCAACTGCGGAGCGAGGCCGACGAGGTAGTTGATGTTTCCCATGTTGTTCATCCTTCGAGTTGACACCACCAGATGCTGAAGCCCGGCTCCTCGTCGCTCCCGGCGAACCGCTTTGCGGTGCCGAGAAACATGACCTGACGGTCGTCGAGCCACGCCTTCTGGGACTTGGTGAGGAGGTCGAGAGGCCCCTTGGCGAAGTTGTCCAGGTCTCCCATCGGGGCCGGGTTCTTCGACGTCTTGAGGGGTGGGCAGATGATCTCGATCATCACTGCGATGGGCTGGTCAGTCGGCACTGAGGACAGGTCGTCCACATAGCCTTTGCTGGCCTTGATCCATCGGGTGTACGGAGCGGGGTAGTAGACACCCCATTTGGAAACCCTGGGGCGACCCGCAGGGACCGGCTTGCCGCCGATCCAGAGATAGAAGAGGCCAGCCTGGGCCAGCCTCTCCATCTGCGACTTCACCCCAGCGATGAGGTCAGTAATCCCCATCGTTGTCTTCGTCGTCCGCCACGTCGGCATCGGTCTCGTCGGCGTCATCGACGTCGTCGTTCTCGAAGCCCTCCTCGTCTTCGAGGAGATTGAGGCCACCACCGCCGCTGTTCTTGGCGATCAGCTGGACGATGTTGAGCTGGGCGGACACACCGAAGGTCTGTACTTCCACCATCTTCTTCCCCTCGCGGACCTTCTCGGTCTTCTCGTAGGGGTTCAGGTTCACGACGATGGCGACCTCGTCACCGGACCAGACCTGGACGCCCTTCTTCAGGGGCTTGCGCTTGGAGTCCACCACGGTCGGGGCGAACTTCGAGCTGGCGGTCAGGAGGATTTTGCCGTGGAACTCTTCCTGCTTGCGATCATTGCCGTCCCGCCAGGGCATGACGATGTCGCCTTCCTGAACCTTGTCACCCCACTCGTGGGCCGCAGCCTCCAGCGCCTTGGCGCGGATTGCCTCCATGTCCGTGTCGCCGTCGAGCACGACAGTCACCTTGAACTTGTTGGTGCTGTACTTGTGGCCGGTGTCGGGCTTGTGGATGTAGGCGAAAGCAGCAATCCCACGGGGGACGCGAGCAAGGAACTTCTTCTTGGCCATCAGTTTCCTTCGATGTGAAGCGCGTAAATGTCGCGGACCATGCGAGCCAGCTTGCGCTTCTTGGTGTTGTCCATGCGGGAGCGGTCGAACACTGCCCCGTCCTTCGTGGAGACGGTGTCGTAGGCGGCGCCGATGCGAATGGTGATCCCGAGCATGTTGATCCTTTCAGGTTGATGCCCAGGCGGTGTGTACCGTCTAGGCAGTAGGAGTGAATAAATCGGACAGTGCGTTTCGCTGGAGCCCGAGGTCACGCCTCGTTGGTCGAGAGACCACCTTCGAGGTTCTTCAGGATCGTGCCCTTCATGTCGGGATAGTCGAACAGGCCGGGCCACCGGGCCGCCGTGAAGCGACGCTTGGGCATCCGGGCCTCCTTCACGGAGTCCTCCGTGTTGCCGCCAAGGACGTGATAGGACTCGTCGTCCTCACCGACATAGAAGCCGACGTGACCGAAGCCGGACTGCGGAGAGCCGCGCCAGAAGGTGACGACCGAGCCATAGACGGGCTTCACCAGCTTGACGCCGAACTTCTCCCACTGGCGCGCGCCGAGGATGTTCTTCGGGCGGGGCTCCTGCGGCAGGGCCTTGAACATGCAGTAGCCCACGAACAGGCCACACCATGCGGTCTCGTCGTCGGGATACCACTGCTTCATCTCCTTGGCCCAGCCCATGATGATCGGGCTGTCCTTCGGACCCTTGATCTCCTTGGTGCCGATCAGGCTCTTGGCGACGTCCATCCAGGGGTAGTTCATGTGATCCTCACTGTGAGAGTTGCTGGAGTTGTTGGGCGCACTAAGCCCGTGGGGCCGTGCTACGGAAGCGCTTGGTGTTGTGGAACTTCGAGGCGAACTTCGGGGGGATTTCGGTTGTTACGGGGTCGAAGATCACTGGCGTGCCATCCTCCCGAGTGCCCCAGTTTCCCGCATGGAGATCAGTCCCAAGCCTTCTCACCAGCCGCAGGAAGGCAGGAAGCTTCGGATACTCCTTGGCCACAATCTTGGTCTGACCAGCTATTGCGGCATTCTTCAGCGACGTTGCGACCATCGTCGGAGCCTTGCTTCCGCAGTCCCAGATGTAGGAGGACAGATCGCTGAGTTTGTGCTGGTCTCGGGCGGGCTTCACCTTCTCCATGATGGCGACGTAGAAGCCTTTGTGGTGCTTGATACTATAGACCCGGATGGCGTGTGGGCTCTTCGTCTGCTGGCACCACTTGGCATAGGCGGGCCAGTAGTCCCGAGCATGTCGGCAGACCTTCAGAACCTTGTCCCACCCAGGCCGGGTGAACACGGTCGAGTAAGCACCCCCACCGATCTCCTCAAAGCCACGCCTCCGGAGACGGCGCATGTACTCGTTGGACTCCGAGAATGCGGACTTGACGTACAGCTGCGGCTTCTTGACGGGAGCCAGCGGGTCCACCGGAGGGGCGAACCGGCCGTAGACGTCACGCAGAACGTTCAAGCGCGCCTTTTCGAGAAGCCCGGCCTCGGGAAACGATTGCGGTCGCAGGTTTAGCGCCGCGCGGAAGGCTGCGATCCGCTCCCGCTGCATTTGCTGGAACCGCATCGGGTACGCCAGATCGGGGAAGTGCTTCATCTTCATCATCTCATCAACTGCCTTCATGTCCCTGTCCTGTCCCTGGTGAGTGTGTGATTTGATGGAGTTGCTAGGCGAAGAAAAACGGGCTGTTCAGGCACTCGCTCACGTCGAAGTCGCCCACAGTCACGAAGTCCCGATAGCTCGGGATGTCGACGTCAGGGGCATACGCCCTGACCTCATCCTCAATCCGCTGGAGCCAGTCCGTCTGGTAGATCGCGACGAACTCCTCGCGGATGCAGCGGTGCAGAAGGTCCACGTCGCAGGCATGGACGCCATAGCTGTCGTGGATCATGGAGAAGGACACCTCGTCGGTGGCCTCGCGGACCATGCGGAGCACGGTCTTGGTGAGATGGGCAGCGTCGAACGCATGGATGACGTTCGGGGCGCTCGCCAGCATCTGCTTGCGGTCATTGAGACCGGCGAAGCGGTCAGGCTTCCACAGCACCAGCTTGCCCAGGAGGGTCGTCACCTGGGTCTTCTGGAGCTGGACATAGGACTGCTCGACCTTGGAGCCGCAGGGCGTGGTGAAGCGGAACGGGATGTCCGCCTCGGACAGACGCTTCGCGACCTCCTGTATCCAGGCCATGATGGTCTTGGCGGACACGACGGTCTGCTCAAGGGCCAGCACGATCTTGTCTCTCAGGAAAGCCGCAGCGGCGCCCTTGTCGTCCATGTCCTTGACGTGGCCGTCGTTCCTGATCTGGTCGGAGATGCCCCGCTCGGTCACGCCATAGGGCGTCGTCATGACGGCCCGCTTGACGGTCTTGCGGCCGATCTTCCCGACCCACTGGTGCGCCAGGGCGTTGCCTTCCACGGCGTCCTCGCTGACCAGCTTCATCACCACGTCGGCCACCATCAGGTAGATGTCCTGACGCTCGGTGTTAGCCGCCACGTTGGTCGCGGTGGCACCCACCCGGTCCCGGCCCATGGCCGACAGATGCTGGAGCCCATTGCAGGAGCCATCCATCTGGATCGGGAGGTAGGAGACGTAGTCCTTGGGATCGTCGAGAAGGTGCGCCTCGTACCACTCGCGGCACGTCGCCAGGAAATTCCAGGGCTCGTCGGCCACGGGCTTGCCCTTCGCGTCCGTCGCGGCCCAGAACCGCTGCCCGTCAAGCGGATCACGTCCGCTGTCGAGGATCAGGTCATGGTGCTTACGGACCCACTCGACGCGCTCGTCAAAGGGCAGCTTGTCCTGACCGTAGGTGTTGGCGAGGCGTACAGCCAGCCAGTACAGCCCACGCTTGCCCAGGCGCTTGCCCTTTCCGAACCGCAGCAGAGCCCGCCCCGCGTCATCGGACTGGGTGTGGAGGTCCTGACACATGGGGTACAGGCGGGTGCGGAAGTCGAGGAAGTGGGGGAACCAGATGGTCTGGTCCCGCAGCTGCTGCGCGATGTCGAGCCGGTGGTTGAAGCTGTGGCGACGGCCCATCATGCGGGCGTTGATCGCGTGGATGTCGGCCAGCTCCTGCTTCCACAGGGACTTCTCGACGTCCTCCATGGCCTCCCATTCCTCATCCGTCTTGCGGGGGATGGGCACCTCGTCGGCATACGGAAGGTCGCCCAGGTAGGCACCCTCAAGGTACGCCTGACGCATGGTGTCGAGCAGCCAGCCATTGATCGCCCACGGGGTCGCCTGGACGATGTTCAGGCCCTCCAGCGTCTCCTCGGAGATGGGGTCCTCCAGCGCCGTGGTGTGCTCGTACAGGCCCGACCGGATGAGGTCCTGGTTGATGAAATAGTAGCCACCCTCATAGGCGCGCTTCTTCCGCGACATGGTGTGTCCTTTCGAGCTGGAGCTGGGGTCAGGAAGCGCGGCGCCAGGGGGCGGGCGGGCAGATCATCGGCAGGAGCATGGGTCGGGAGACCTCATTGCGCTCCATCAGGTCGGCCATGGTCAGCTTGGCCTCGTCACTGAAGACGATGGCCTTCTCGTGCTGTCCGCCCTTCAGGCGGTTGTCCTGGACGCTGAACCAGTCGGGGACCGCGTCACACAGCAGCTCGACCATCTTGGCGCCGAACTGGACACCAGCGTCGATGGGCCACTTCTCCTTGCGGACCCGCTGAATGCGGGCGGTGAACTTCGCCCAGGCGCGGTGATCCAGCTGCTTGGTCGAGCGCAGGAACCGCATGTGCTGGTCGACGTGGTCTTCGTCACCGGCCTTGGCCGCTTCCTTGGCCTTCTCCTTCTCGGTCGCCTTCCACTCCTCGTAGTCGATCTGGGTGTGGGAGTGCTTCGAGATGGCGTTGGCCACCGACGTCACCGATAGGTTGAACGTAAATTCACGCGGGCTTTGCGTGAAAAGGGACTTGAGGACGATGACCGCCAGTTGCTCGGCGTCGATGGTGAGGATCAGCCACCACCACTGCTGGGGCGCGCCTCGCTTGCCGGAGTTGACCCCCAGGGTGGCCTCGGTCTGGGCTTCCCTGATCTTGGCGATGAGCTTGGGTGCGACCTTGGCGATGAGCTTCATGCCCACGTCGGTGTCGCCCAGATGCTTGGCCTCGGCCATGGCCTCGCGGACGCGCTCAGCGCCCCGCTCGACCCCGTGCATCTCCCACCTGATCTGCTTCTCGATGTCCGCGATGTGCGGCTCAGTGTGCCTAAAGTGTGCCACGTTCTCACCTGATGTAAGTAATTGAGACAGTGAGATTTAGTGGAGTTGTGGCCCAATAAGGCACAGAGAGGACTGGGTTTTTCCCAATCCCCTCAATCGCTTGCTCTAGAGTACGTCACACTGTGGAACCGGAGGTCGGTGGTTCGAACCCACCCACCTGTACCACCACAAGCCATTCAGAAATTTAGACAATCTCTCCTGACGCCCGCGCTCGGATGGGGCATCAGAAGCCGCGAGTCGCCACCGAGTCGCCACGCCACCAAATGCCTGCGTCCTCTGCGGATGCGCAGCCTATCCGGCTCCACCTTGACTATCGGCGCGGCGAAGCATCGAATTCCTGACGAGTGCACCGACAGCAAACCCCGGCAACGGCGGCACCATGGTCCGCGACGGCGCCCACAGCGGCATCGAGAGGCACCGATGGAAGGAGCACGTGTGGCAGTTGGATGCCGGCAAGCAATCAATGGGGTGGCGTATAAGTCCTCCCGCCCCGTGGCGCCCGCCCCCATAGCATGGCACGTGCTGGTGTTTCCTCCAGGTTGAGGCAACTGTCGAACTCCCGTCGAATTGCCTTTACGATTGCCGTCAGGCTTGAGTCCGGTCACGGGCTTCGACATATGATCGACGGGGGCGTCCGAGGTGTCCGCATCAACTGCCTATGAGGCGCCGCGCTGGCTGCGTGATCTGGTCCGCTTTCTGCCGCTCAAGCCGCAGTTCGTTCTCTCCGGCAATGTGCGGGACTTGCAGGTCGTGGAGGTGGCGCCCGGCACGGTTGCAGCGGTCCCGCTCAGTTCGGCGCTGACGACAGCCCTGCGGGCGGCGGGCTATGTCTCTGTGATCGGCTACGATCCCGTCACCGGTTTTCGCCCCCTCCAGCGACCCGGTGAGAGCCCATCCGCCGGTGCGGCGCTCCTGACGCAGCTCGGCCTGACAGTCGGGAGCGACGGGACTGCACCGGCTGGGCCGGATCTGTTCTCGGACGTGCTGGGGCGCGTGGCCGGCGGAATTGCGTCGGTTGACGGCCCCATCGCCCTGATCGCCGACTTCGCCTCGCGCCTTGTCGTACGCACCGACGCGCTGTCCAATGCCGAGCATCAGATGTTCACCCGCGCGTTGGTGCTATCCCACCAAGCCCGTGCGCGGCCTTGCGGGACGCCGCCGCGCCCGTTCTTCAACACCGTAATCTGGATCGTCGACAAGGAAGGCGACCTGCCGGACTGGCTCGTCGTCGACAATCCGCGCATTCGCCACGTTCCGGTCGCCGCGCCGGACCATCATTTTAGGCGGCAATTGGCGTCGATGCTCCTGCCGGGCCTCGACGGCGCGCGGGCGGCTAGCCCGGCCGAGATGGATGCTGCCCTGGACGCGCTGGTGGAGCAGACGGAGGGGCTGCTGCTGGTGGACCTTTCCGCCATCATCCAGCTCGGCCGCTCCGAGGGGCTGAGCTTGCAGCGCGTCGGCGATGCAGTGCGCCGCTACAAGGTGGGCGTGACCGAGGATCCATGGGCGCGCATCGAGCGGGACAAGGTGCGCCATGGCGCGGATTTCATCCGCGCCCGGGTGAAAGGCCAGGACCATGCCGTCACCCATGTGCTGGACATCGTGAAGCGGGCGGTCACCGGCGTGGGCGCACCTCGTCGCGGCAGCCGGCCGCGCGGCGTCGCATTCCTGGCCGGGCCGACGGGGGTCGGCAAGACCGAACTCGCCAAGACGCTCACCAGCCTCCTGTTCGGTGATGATACGGCCTACGTGCGCTTCGACATGTCGGAATTCTCCGCCGAGCATTCCGATCAGCGGCTGATCGGCGCCCCGCCCGGCTATATCGGTTACGACGTCGGCGGCGAACTGACCAACGCAGTGCGGGAGAAGCCGTTCTGCGTCGTCCTGTTCGACGAGATCGAGAAGGCGCACCCGCGCATCCTCGACAAGTTCCTCCAGGTGCTGGACGACGGCGTCCTCACCTCCGGCCGCGGCGACCGGGTCTATTTCTCCGAGGCATTCATCGTATTTACCTCGAACCTCGGCATCTACCGTCTCGAGGCGGACGGCACACGCGTCGCGAACGTGACGCCGGATGATGCTTTCGAGGTCGTTCAGGCCAAGGTTCGCACCGAGATCGAGCGTCATTTCAAGATGGCGCTGAACCGGCCCGAGCTCCTGAACCGAATCGGCGACAACGTGCTCGTCTTCGACTTCGTACGAGCCGAGGTCGGGGCGCAGATCCTTGCAGGCATGGTCAATGGCATCCTCAAGGACGTGGAGGCGACCCAACATATCGAGGTCATTCTCTCCGACAGCGCACGGGAGCGACTGGCGGAGCTGGCCTTGGCGGACCTCTCCAACGGTGGCCGGGGCATCCGCAACAAGGTGGAGACGCACCTCGTGAACCCTTTGGCGCGCGCCCTGTTCGACGCGGATGTCAGGCCCGGCGACCGGCTGGTCGTCGCCGCCCTCGAGCCGGACGCGGCCGGCGTGACCACGCTCCGCGTTTCCAGATCGCGGGGCGCCGGAGACTTCGCGGCATGACATCTACCCCGCTCCACCTCTCCCGCATCCACTTCCCGGTGCGCACGCTCGGCCCGGGGGCGCGCATCGGCATCTGGTTCCAGGGGTGCTCGATCCGGTGTCTGGGCTGCATCTCCATGGACACATGGGATCCTCGGGCCGGTCGGACCACCGTCGCCGCCGTGCTGGATGCGATCCGCCCATGGCTCGCTGAGGCCGACGGGATCACTATTTCGGGTGGCGAGCCGTTCGACCAGCCGGAGGCGCTGCTGCAACTGGTGGAGGCGCTGCGCGGCGCGCAGGGCGGCGATATCCTGGTCTATTCAGGCCACCCGTTGGAGGCGCTGCCCCTCCATAGGTTTGCCGGTCTCATAGACGCCGTTGTCGCGGACCCGTTCGATGCCGGGGCGGGCCAGACCCTGTCGCTGCGGGGCAGCGACAATCAGCGGCTCGTCCCGCTGACCGTCCTCGGCCGAGAACACTATGGCGAGGATGCACGGCTCCGCCCGACGGCCGAAACGCTGGAGATCATGTTCGACGACGAGACTGGAGAAGTCTTCCTCGCCGGCATCCCCCGCCCCGGCGACCTGCGCCGCCTCGCCCGCCTTCTCGCGGCAGCGGGGCATCATGCCGTCACCACTGAAGACGCACGCCACACGCCATGAACTCCCCCTCCAGATCGCCGGTGCGCCGCTGCCCGAGTTGCGGATCGGAACGACCGGTCTACGAACTGTTCTGCCAGAACGTCGCTGAAGGCGTGCTTTGTGATTGGCCCCTGGCGGATGTTGAGATCCGCGAGGAAGGCGCGCCGGACCCAGTGCTGCCGGACGTCCCGGTTCCTCCGCCGGCCGTCTTGAGGTGCGTCAACGGGCACGGCATGGCCGAGCATGACGTGATGTGTCTCGTGTGCGGGGCCGATCCCGCACCCCCGCGGCCGAAGGGCGATCAAAGTCCGGATACCAGCCTGGACACTGCCGACTGTTTCGAGGAAACGCCCCAGTCTCCTTATGGCGATGGCCCCCTGCCTGCAGTCATCGCCGGATGGGAACTGTTGCGACCGCTTCCGCGCGCGACACCAAGTGCGCCCTATTGCGGCTTCGAGGCGCGTGGTGCCGATCGCCGCACGGTTCTGCTGACGCTCTATGATGTCGGTGCCGAGCCTGATCCCGCCGTGCATGACATCCTGGCCCGCACGCCGCTCGACCACGTCGCGGAACTGATTGAAACGGGGCGCCACGAGGGCCGCGCCTATGAGGTCACGGAATGGATCACCGGCGGAACGCTGAAGGATGCCGGCTTTGCGGGATCGGACGATCCTGCGCGGCTGCGGCGCCTAGTCGATGAACTCAGCCGTGCATTGGCGAGCTTCGCTGAAGTCGGGCTGAGGCATCGGGACATCAACCCCACTACCGTCTGCCTGCGGACCGCCGATCCGCTCGATCTTGTGGTGACCGGCTTCGGTTCCGCCCGCCTGTCGGACTTCGATCTGGAGTCCGTGGCGCCGCTGGAGCTGACCCGCTATTCGGCGCCCGAGACCATCGTCGGCGCGGTCAGCGCTGCCTCCGACTGGTGGTCCCTCGGTATGATCGTGCTGGAGCAGGCAACGCGGGGGCGTTGCTTCGAGGGCGTGAACGACCAAGCCTTTCAGCTTCAGGTCGTCACCCGTGGTGTGCCGATCCCCTCGTCGCTCGCCCCGGACATCCTCCTGCTGCTGCAGGGCCTGCTGGCGCGCGACCCGCTGCGGCGCTGGTCGGCCGCCGAGGTGCGCGCCTGGCTTGCCGGAGAGCCGGTGGCCGCCCCTGAACAACCCCTGCCCGAAGAGGAGCCGTCCGGGCCAGCTTTGTCGCTGGCGGGGCGCGCATTCAGGCGGCCGGACGCCTTCGCGCTCGCTGCGGCCGAGGCCGGCAACTGGGATCCAGCGAGCGATCTACTGCACCGTGGCGCAGTGGCGACGTGGCTCAGCGAGCAAAAGGCCGATCCGCGGCTCGTCTCCCAGGTTCGGCGGATCGCGGCAGATGAAAGCCTGACCGAGGATTTTCGCCTAGCATTGGCTCTGCTGGCCCTTAACCCCGCGCTGCCCTTGACCCTGAGGGGGGAGATCGTCACTCCGGCCTGGTTGCTGTCCCATACTGCAAATGGCTACGCCATCGTGACAGGGGACGTGACGCGCCAGCTTGAACAGATGGAGCGCGAGCCCTGGCTGGTGCGCCTGCGGTCACGTGCGGAGGCGGTTCGCGAGCGCGCGCAATTGCTGGAGATCGCCCTTGACGAAGACAACGTTCGGGTGGCGCTGCTGGCGACTTCGCGCGCCAACCTCGAAGCCGAGCGCGACGCGATCCGGCAGATTTGGCCCGATACCGACAATGCAGGGCTCGCCTCGATCCTGGAGCGGAGCCGGCTGTCGGATGAGGACCTGATCATTCTTGTGGGGGCGGAGCGGGGCCAGTTCCTGCCGCTGGCAGGCCTCGTCTCCGGCGCTGCGGAACTGGCCGCCAAGGCCGGCGTCGATCTTGACGCGGCAGTGGTGCGCTCGCTGCTGGTTCGGCCAAGGCGGGAGATTTTCGCGCTCGTCGATGCGCGTACAGCGAATTTCGCACGTTGCGGCAACCCGCGGGTCGACGAGTGGGCCGATGCCTTTCGCGTGGAGCGCCGGCTGCCGCTACCCCGCGCCGCCGTGCTGCTGGCGATTGCGGAGAACGCGTGGCAGGAGCCGCCGAAGCAGCAGTATGTAGCGACGCTGCTGTCGCATTTCGAGAAAAGGGTGGCGGGCGCGGTGTCCCGCGGGCCGCTCTCGCGTTTCACCATCGGCAAGTGGACGCCGCGCGTTGACCTGTTCGAGCTTGGCGCGGCGCAACGTCCGGCCGAGGCCCTTCTCAACCATGTCCTCTCGCGCGCAGAGACGCCGGTGGCGCTCGACCCATCCGGCTACATGGGCGATGCGAGCCGCGAGGCGCGCCTCCGGCGGCTCGTCAGTCACGCCGAGATGTTCCGGCGGGATACGGGGCTTGACGGCCGGATGCTGGGTTTTCCCTTCATCATGGTGCGCGGCGGCCGCGCAACGGAGAGTGCGCGCGACGCCCGGCCGCGTGTCGTGCCAGTGCTGCTCTGGCCGGTGATCGTCGACCTTCAGCCCGGCACCCGCGCCGCGACCATCGCCTTTGATCGCGAACGGGAAGAGGTGCGCCTCAATCCAGCCCTTGAGGGCATTCTTGGTCCGGGCATCTTCCAGAAATGGCAGGCCGCCCGGGAAGAGCTTCTCGGACGCGCGGCGCTCAAGGGCGGCGAGGTGATAGACGCGTTCGGAACGCTGGCAATGCCGCGCTCCCGCGAACTCAGGCGCTTGCCGTCCAAGGATGCCAAGGTGGCGCCGGGCACGTTCGAACTGCTCTGCGCGGCGGCGCTGTTCAATGCCGAGTTTACCGGCCAGTCGGTGGCCGAGGACTTGCGGCAGATGGCCCGTATGCCCCCCGCCGGAACCGGCCTCGACGCTGCGCTTCGCATCCGGGCAGAGGCACCGGAGGCAGGAGAGGTGCCGCTCGTGCGCGAGCATGAGCGGTTCGCCGTTGCCGGCACCGACCCCTCACAGGATTCGGCCGTTCTGCGGGCACGCCTTGCGCCCGGGCTTCTCGTCGAAGGTCCGCCGGGAACCGGCAAGAGCCAAACCATCGTCAATGTGGTGGCCGACGCCATCGGTCGTGGCGAGACGGTTCTGGTGGTCTGCCAGAAGCAGGCCGCCCTGAAAGTCGTTCAAAAGCGTCTGGATGCTGAGGGGCTCGGCGACCGTCTGTTCCATGTGGTGGACATCAACCGAGACCGGGAGGCGATCATCCGGGCGCTGCGGGACCAGACCGAGACGGTCCGCGCCATGCCCTCGGGCCAGCTTTCCGCCCTTCGTCGCCAGCGCGAGGAAAAGGCCGCCCGAATCGAGGAGCTGGAAGGCGAGATCGACCGGCATCACGAGGCCCTCCACCATCGGGACGACCGTACCGGCTTCAGCTACCGTGACATTCTCGCCGAGCTGATCGGCCTTGAGGCGGAGGGTCCGTTCGTCGATTGCCCGGCGCTGCGGCCTCTGATGCGACCGCTCGGGCGTGGCCGGGTCGCCGTCATCGAGGAGGCCTGCTCCTCGCTGGCGCGCGCCTGGCTTGACGCGCAGTTCGAGGACAGCCCGCTGGAGGTGCTGCGGCCATTTTTGGTCGATGCCTCCATCGCCAGCGCCTTCCGGGCGGATCTGCTGGCATTCATCCAGATCGAACGTCAGCGCCGCGAAGTGCTCGACGCCACGGTCGGGGCATTCGACGTCGACGAGCCGGGTCCCCACATGGCGTGGCTCGCCGCGCATGGCGCATGGCTGGAGACAATGCCGGATCTCACCCGGCGGGGTCTGAAGGCTTGGTTCGACCTGTTCCGTCCCGGCCTTGATGGTCGAACCGCCGGGCTCGACATCATTCGGGACCTTGAGCAGGTGCTGAGCGCGCTGGCCGCGCTGGTCCCAGCGAATGTCGACACGGATCTTCTCGAACACGCCGCGGCGCTGCCCGCAGGCTCTCTCGATGCGCTTCTTGCCGACGTGGAGCGCGCGACTGCGCCGGTCTCCCTGTTCGGCCGGCTCAATCCCGCCCTTTGGGGGGCGCGCAAGCGGGCGAAGGGGTGCCTGTCACAGCTGGGACGCACTGTGGACGAGAGGCAGCTGGCAGGCCTGAAGGAGGCGCTGGCGAGCGAGGTGCGCGTGCGTCCACAGCGGGAGCGGGTCGGCCAGGTGCTGGCGATATTGAAACTCGTACCCCCGACGAAGCCGTCGCTGCTGGCGGTGCTCAGGCGGGAGGCTGAGGGACTGGTCGTGGCCCTGCGCCGGGTAGCCGAGGCCGCAGCTGCGGTGCTGGCCTGCCCCCGCCTGGAGGATGCTTCCACCGCCGCCCGGTCCGGAGAGCTGGAGCGCTTCGCCGCTTTGCGCGCCAGTTTCGAGCATGCTTTTGCTCGGCAGCAGGCGCGCGCGCGAAGCCTCCACGCGACCGGGCCGCTCGAAGCCTGGTTCGAGACGCGTTGGACGGAAGAGATGCGCGCGCGCATTGCACGCAACGAGGAGACTTTCGAGCGGCTGAAGGGGGTGACCGAGTCGGTCGGTTCGCTGGAGCCCTACCAGCGCTTCCGGACCCGGGCGGCCAGCCTCGATGCGGATGTGCTGCAGGCATTCCGGGTGCTGCGCGCGAAGGCTGCCGACCTGCGTGCTGCCGAGCTCGCCCAACTGGGCGCGATCGTGCGGCGAACCCTTTACCGGGAGGCGCTGCTCGCCTGGAAGGGCGATCTGGAGACCACCCGTCCCGAATTGCTGTTCGAGCGCGAGGAGATCGCGCGGAAGGTGGAAGCGCTCGGCACGCTCGATCACGATCTGCGGACGATCAATCGGGACCTCCTCAAGCACGATTTCGATCCCAGGCGCCTGGGAAGTGCGGCCGCGTGGCAGGCGATCACCCGGTTGAGGGGACCTCAAGCGCGCCGGCTCCGGGAAATCGTCGACGAGGGCTCCGACCTCGGCCTCATGCATTTGCGGCCGGTCTGGCTCATGAACCCGGACGTGGCCAGCCGCATGCTGCCGCTAAAGGCCAGCCTGTTCGACCTTGTGATCTTCGACGAGGCATCGCAGATGCCGGTGGAATATGCGATTCCCTCCCTGTTCCGTTCCAAGCGCATTCTGGTTGCCGGCGACGAGAAGCAGATGCCGCCCAGCAGCTTCTTTGCCTCGCGCATCGATGGCGACGACGAGGATGACGACACCGAGTTCGACGGGTTCGACGAGGGGGTGACTGATGCGGAGCGCGAGGCGCGGACCGACAGCTGGAACCGCCGCGAGATCAAGGATTGCCCGGACCTTCTGCAGCTGGCACGCGGCGTGCTGCCCTCGGAGATGCTGCAGATTCACTACCGTTCGCAGTACCGGGAGCTCATCGGCTACTCCAACGCGGCCTTCTACAGGGGCGAATTGAGCGTTCCCGCCCGCCATCCCCATGCCGAGATCCGGCGGGTGCGGCCGATAGAGGTGATCCACGCGGAAGGGGTGTATGAGGAGCGAGTCAATCCCGCCGAGGCCGCGCTCGTGGTGGACTGGATCGCCAAGGCCTGGTCATCATCAGGAGAGCCGCCGAGCATCGGCGTCGTCACCTTCAACAGCAAACAGGCCGATCTGATCGAGGATCTGCTGGAAAAGCGCGCGGGTGCCGACAAGGCTTTCCTGAGTGCCTACCAGCGCGAGCGGCTGCGCACCCAGAATAACGAAGACATGAGCTTCTTCGTAAAGAACGTGGAGAACGTCCAGGGCGATGAACGTGACGTCATCGTGTTCTCGACCACCTTCGGCCGCGATCGCCACGGTGCCTTCCGGCGGAATTTCGGCGTGCTGGGGCAGACCGGCGGTGAACGCCGGCTGAATGTCGCCGTGACCCGAGCCCGCGAGAAGGTCATCCTCCTGACCTCCATGCCTCTCGGCGACATTTCGGACTGGCTCTCGACCGGCAGGCCCCTCGATCGGCCGCGGGACTATCTTCAGGCCTATCTCGACTACGCGATGCGCATGAGCCAGGGCGAAGTCGAAGCCGCACAGCGTCTGATGACGCGCCTCGTTCCTCGTTATCGCGGCGGGCGCCAAGACGGAGCTCCAGCAGTGGATGACGGCTTTGTGAAGGCTGTGCATGATCATATCCGCGGGCTTGGTTATGTGCCCGTGGCGACGTCGCATGCGGATGCGTTCGGACTCGATTTCGCGATTGAGGACCCACGCACGGGACTGTTCGGCGTCGGCATCGAATGCGATGCGCCCCGCCACGCCTTGCTGCGGCGCGCGAGGGCACGGGAGATCTGGCGGCCGGGAGTGATGCGCCGCGCCATCCCTGTCGTGCACCGGGTCTCGTCCGATGGCTGGTATCATCAGCCAGCAGACGAGCGCAGCAGGTTGGATGCTGCGCTGCGCAGAGCGCTCGGATAGGCGGAACGTCGGGCGGGGAGCAAGCCATGAGCGGGCCAAAAGTGGTGCGGGTCGTCACGCGCGAGGAAGTTCAGGCAATCTGCCGTCGGGAGATGGCGGCCGCGCAGGCGGCTGCCGACGCGCTGCGCCGCGCCCATGAGCGGTTCGACGAGCTTTCCGAGCAGGCCGGACAAGCCATCGCCGAGGCCACGGTCCGGCTTCAAGCGCTGTACGACGCCGAGCAGTATGACGAGGTCCGGAAACAGGCCCCCCAGTTTGCTACCTTTTTCAAGGCAGAGACAGAACGCGTAGTCCGCGAAGCCATTGCCGCGGCCGAGGCGGCACGCAGCCGCCGGCGCCGCGTTGCAGATTCGGCCCGAAGCGTTTGCGCGGCGCTGGAGGCGGCGGGCAAGCCGGTGCCCGCACTACTGAGGGACATTCCGACACGGGCCATGACCGCCGAAGAGGCCGGGCTTGCCGCCCTCGAACGCACGGTGGAGGAAAGTTTCCGCACGCTCGTGGCGCCGCCCCGCCCCGCGGACGGGACGAGTGCGGGGGCGCAGGCTCTCGCGGAGCGGCTGGCGGGCGAGGACACGGGCCGCAGCTACGCTCAATGGCTCGCCGAGCGCCAGCCGGTGTCGTCGCCAGCTGATGTCCGACTGGATGCCGCCCTCTCCGCCATCGAGGCGCTAGGGAACATGGCGATGGCCGAACGCTATGCAGCGCGATCGGCTGAAGTACAGGCCGCAGGGCCAGAGCGCCGCGCGCTGTTGCTGGACTCCCTGCTGCTCGACGCCGCGCGCGACGCCCGGCACCTGCGGGAAGAGCGCGCGCTTCGAACGCGCCTGCAGGACGCCGCCGCCGAGCTGGGCGCATTGGGCACGGAGCCGGCGCGCGTGCTCGCCGCCCGGATCGACACGGCCCTGACCCAGATCGCAGCGCATGAGGCCGCCCCGCAGGTTCTGGCGAACGCACAGGCTCTCCTCACCGACGTAGACACAGTGATCGCGCAGGAGACTGCCTCCATCGCCGCCGCGGCGCGCCGGCGGGCGGTGCTGGGCGCGTTCGCGACCCTCGGCTACGAGGTGCGCGAGGGCATGGCCACCGTCTGGGCGCGCGAGGGACGGCTGGTCGTGCGCAAGCCAGGCGCCGACGATTACGGAGTCGAGCTCGGCGCTCCGGAAGACGCGGCACGGATGCAGGTGAGCCTGGTAGGATCAGACAGTCCGTCGGCTCCCCGTACTGCAACGCGTGATCGCGATCAGGAGGTGCTGTGGTGTTCGGAGTTCGAGCACCTAAAGGGCATCCTTCAAGCCGACGGCGGCGCGATTGCAATCGATCGCGCCATCGAGCCCGGTGCCAGAGCAGTCAAGAGCGTAGCATTTCCTGATTCTGATGACCGAATGGCACGGACCGTCGACCGGGTTCCGCGCGTCAAGTCCCGTCAGTGACCCAACGGGTCAGCTCCTAGATGAGCGAAGCGATCGGCAGGTGAGGCTCAGGCGATGCCGGGCCAATCTTTACCAATCGCGATCCGGGACAAACGACGGTAGAGCGCCTTTGCCTTGTCCAGACGCCCATCCCCGGCCTTCTCGGGCTTTCGGCGAGCAGTCTCCACCCACGGGTCCGAGAATCCCTGAGTAGCCAGGTAGAGCGCCGTAGCCGCGAGTTCCAGCTCGACTGCATCGGCACTCGCAGCCTCGCTGGCCAGCCGAACGCGAGCAGAATCGGACGGCTCATCAGAAGCCCCTGCCGTCGTGTAGATGGAAAAGGAGCCGCCCCAACTGGCGGCGCCATTGATGAGCGGCGCCACGGAATCGACACGCCCGCGCGCCGATCGCCGCAGGCGCAGCATCGGCCACGTTGCCTTCAAGGCGAGGCGGGCGGCGCTCCGGCCGTCTTCGGTGTGACGTCGGTATCGGACGAACCGTCAGACGTAGCAGGGACCTTCGATGAGCGGGTGGGCGGCCAGGAACGCTTCGTCCACCTCGATGCCGAGGCCCGGCCCCTCCCGGCATGTCACCGTCCCATCGGCGGACAGTTGGTAAGGCAGGCCGCAGACCTCGTCGCGGAACGGGTTGTGGTGGGCCACGTCCCCCTCGAAATAGCCGGGATTGTCCACCGCGCACATCAGATGCAGCGTCGCCACCATGTTGATGCCGGTGGCGGAGGTGTGCGGGTTCACCGAAAGCTTCCAGGCCGAGGCGAGGATGGCGATGCGGTGGCATTCGGTGATGCCCCCGGCCTTGGACAGGTCCGGCTGCACGAAGGAGACCGCCCCGTCCTCGATCAGGCGGGTGAACTCGAAGCGGGTGAAGTGGTTCTCCCCCGCCGCCAGGGCGACGGTGCCGAGCTTGGCGGCGTCGAGATAGCTGCGATAATCATGCGGCGGGAACGGCTCCTCGAACCAGCCCACCTTCGCCGCCTGATAGGCCGGCATCACCCGGCGCACGTCATCCAGCGAGCAGCCGGTATTGCCGTCCACCAGGATGTCGATGTCGTCACCCACGGCGGCACGCACCGCCTCGACCCGCGCGATGTCGCGGGTGGGCGTGTCGCCGACGCGCAGCTTCAGCGCCCGGTAGCCCCGCGCCACATAGGATTGCGCCTCCTCAGCCAGCGCCGCCGGGTCCTGCCAGCCGAGCGAGATGCCGCCGGCATAGGCCTTGATCTTTCTCGGCGCGCCGCCGAGCAGGCGGTGGACCGGGGCGTTCATCACCTTGCCGCGGATGTCCCACAGCGCGATGTCGAGCCCGCTCAGGGCGAGGGCGGCGGCGGCGCCCATGCCATGGCTGGCAAGCTGCATGCGGTAGACCTTCTGCCACACGCCCACCACGTCGAGGGCATCCATGCCCAGGACGAGCTCGGAGAGGGTGGTGTCGATGAGCTTTGCCACCGCGCCCGGGCAGCGGCCGTGGTGCGCCTCGCCCCAGCCGACCACGCCCTCATCGGTCTCGACTCGCACCAGCACGGCATCGCGCTTCACCGCCCGGCCGATGCCCAGGGTGACGTTCTTGCCTTCGGGCACGCGGAAGGAGACGGGGACGGCACGTACGGAGGCGATGCGCATTGTGGTCTCTTGGCTCTCTCGGATTTCAGGCGCCGGAAGGTCAGGCGGCGGATTTGCGATAGTCGGGGTTCACGAGGTTTTCCGGCTCCTCGCCCGTGAGGATGCGCAGCACCTCCTGCGCGGCGCCCATGCTCATGGCCCGCATGGAGGTGGCGGTGATGCCGGCCACGTGCGGCGTCATGAGCAGGTTGGGCAGCGCGAACAGCGCGCTGTCGGCCGGCACCGGATGCACGTCGTAGACATCCGTTGCCGCCCCGGCGATGCGGCCGGCGGCGAGGGCGGCGATCAGCGCCGCGGTGTCCACGATGGGGCCGCGCGCCGGGTTGATCAGCACCGCGTCCGGCTTCATCCGGCCGATGAGGTCGGCGCTCACGAGCCCACGCGTGTCCGCCGTCAGCGGGCAGGCGATCACGATGGCGTCGCTCTCTTCGAACAGCGCGCCGAGGCTCGTCGCCTCAATGCCGTCCGGCGCCGCGCCGGAGCGGGAGGCGCCGAGTACCCGCATGCCGAAGCCCGCCTGCGCGATGGCCGCGACGCGCCGTCCAATGGCGCCCAAGCCGACGATGCCGAGGGTGGAGCCGGCGATCTCGCGGGTTCCGTCGCCCAGCGTCCGGGCCGGATTCCAGCCGTCGGCCCGCAGCCTTGCGTCGATCCGCGCGATGGGCCGGCGCAGGTGGAACAGGGCCGAGAAGACGTATTCGGCGACCGTCTGGGTGTTGCTGCCCGGAAGGTTCGCCACCGGGATGCCGCGCGCGGTGGCCGCTGCGACGGGGATGAAATCGAGCCCCACCCCGTGGCGGACCACCCCCTTGAGGTGGTCGGCGCCCTCGAACACGTCGTCCGGCAGCTTGGCGCGGACGATCACCGCATCCGCCACGCGGGTGTGGCGGCGCAGGGTATCGTCGGACGTGTCCACGCCGACGATGACCCGCGCATGCGGCGCAAGCAGCGCCGCGCCATCGGGGTGAAGGGCATTGGTGGCGAAGACGATGGGCCTGTCACTGGCCATAGGGGGCGCCCTCCGCGATGGGATTGACCAGGGTCCCGAGCCCCTCGACGCATGCCCGCACCACGGTTCCGGGCCTGAGCCAGGCCGGCGGCTTGCGCATGCCGGCAACGCCGGCCGGCGTGCCGGTGGCGATCATGTCGCCGGGCTCGAGCGGCTGCGTGTGTGAAAGGTGGGAGACGAGGTCGGCCACGTCAAAGACGAGGTTGGAGGAGATGCCCTCCTGCAGCCGCGCGCCGTCGACCTCAAGGGAGAGGGCGAGGGCGTGCGGGTCGGTGATCTCGTCGGCGGTGGCGAGGAACGGGCCGAGCGGCCCGAAGGTCGGCAGGTTCTTGCCACGGGCGAAGCCGCCGTCGCGCTTGATCATCTCGCTGGCGCTGATGTCATTGAAGACCGCATAGGCGGCGACAAAGGACAGGGCTTCCGCGCGCCCGACCTTGTCCGCCCGCCGGCCGATCACCGCGGCGATCTCCACCTCGTAGGTGCAGCCGCCGATGTCCGGCGGCAGGAGGATGGGCGCGCCCGGACCGACCACGGTGGAGGCCTGCTTCATGAACAGCACCGGCTCGGCCGGCGGGGCCATGCCCCGCTCCGCCAGCGCGTCGCGATAATTGAATGCGAGGGCATAGATGCGTGCCGGCACATAGGGTGCCAGCAGCTCGACCTCCGACAGGGGAAGGCGGGCGGCATCGGCGAGGCCATGGGTGGCGATGCGCGCGGCGGCCACGTCGAGGCCGCCGCGGATCAGCGCGTGCATGTCCGGCGCGGTGCCGGCGAGCGCGCCGGCCATGACCGGATGGGCGAGGTCGAAGACCGCGTCCCCGGCGCCCGCGCCGTCACCCTGGAGCACGCCGGCGCGGTCTTCGCCGGCATGGCGGAAGCTGACGAAGCGCATGGCTCAGGCCACCCGGTAGCGGTCGATGACGGAGCGGTCGATCTCGATGCCGAGGCCGGGGCCGGTGGGGATCTTCACCCGGCCGCGCTCCTGCACGATGGGCTCCTTGGCGAGATGGTCGCGGAAGGGGTTCTCGCACTGCTCGAACTCCAGCAGCGGCTCGAACGGGAACAGGCTCGGCGGCTGGTCGGCCAGGGAGCCGAGGAAGTGCAGCGTGGCGGCGATGCCCACCGCCGAGCCCCAGGCGTGAGGCACGCACTCGACGCCATGGGTGGAGGCGAGGGCCGCGATCTTCTTGCATTCGGACAGGCCGCCGGCGGCGCACACGTCCGGCTGCACGATGTCCATGGCCTTGCGCACGATGGCGTCGCGGAAGCCCCAGCGGGTGAACTCGTTCTCGCCGCCGGCCACCGCCATGTCGAGGGCGCGCGCCACCTCCACGTAGCCGTCGATGTCCTCGGGCGAGATGGGCTCCTCGAACCACTCCACGTCCAGTTCCTCGAGCTTGCGGCCGAGGCGGATGGCGACCGGCACGGAGAAGGCGTGGTTGGCGTCCACCATGAGGCGGATGTCCGGCCCGATGGCCTCGCGCACCGCCTTCACCCGCTCATAGTCCTTGGTGATGTTGCCGAGGCCGATCTTCATCTTGACGGCCTTGAAGCCCTCATCCACGTAGCCGACCGCCTCCTCGACCGCCTCCTCCACCAGCCGCTCGAAATCGATGAAGTAGAGGCCGGTCGCGTAGCAATCGACCTCAGTGCGGAAGGCGCCGCCGAGCAGCTTGTGCACCGGCTTGCCGCAGCTCTTGCCGATGATGTCCCACAGGGCGATGTCGATGCCGCTGATGGCGGCGATCGACATGCCCTTGTTCCCGTAGTCCTTGATGCGGTTGTAGAGGTCCTCCCAGATGACCTCCACGTCGAACGGGTCGCGGCCGAGGATGCGCGGGCCGAACTGGGTCTCGATGAAGGCCTTGGCCACGGCCGAGGGGCCGTAGCACTCGCCCCAGCCGACGATGCCGTCGGCGGTCTCGATCTCGACCAGGCAGGTGCCGCGGGTCTTGTAGAGCCACCCCCGCGAGGAGGTGAAAGGCTTCTCCACGGGGGCCGACATGACATGGGCCCGGACGCTCTTGATGACGCTCACGACGCGCTCTTTCTGCTGGGAACGGGAGGAGGCGCGGCAAGCCGCACCTTCGTTTCGTCATGCCCCGGCTTGTCCGGGGCATCTACTTTGTCGCTTGCTCGGTGCCTCCATCCGGGGCCCGCCCGGCCCCGCCGGGGGATGACCGCAGTCCGAGGGTGCGCTTTCGGCTAGTCGGCGCCCTTGAACACTTGGGTCGCCACCGCGTTCAGCGACTTCTGCACGGCGTTCACCTCCTGATCGAGGGCGTCGCCGGTGAGGTCGTCGACCAGCACGCCGTTCTCGGCCGCGAAGGTCTTGAAGCGGGGGTCCTGGATCGCCTTGCGGAACGCATCGACCAGGGTCTTGCGCACCTCCGGCGGGATCTTGGCGGGGGCGACGATGTAGGCCATCTGCACCACCGGGCCGAAGGGGAAGACGTCGTAGCCCTTCTCCTTCATGGTCGGCACGTCGGGGAAGACGGACAGGCGCTGGTTGTCGAACACGGCGATCGGCCTCACCTGGCCGGCCTTGATCTGGGCGATGCTCTCGGAGGGTTTCAGCACGGCCGCGTCGATCTGGCCGCCGGCGAGGTCGGTGATGACCTTGGCGCCGCCCGGGTAGGGCACGTTCACATAGTCCACGCCCGCGGCCTTGGCCGACATGGTCGCGAAGATGTGGTTGATGTTGTAGGTGCCCGGCGTACCGATGGTCACCTTGCCGGGATTCGCCTTCATCTGCGCGACGAAGGCCTCCACGTCCTTCGGGCCGTCGGTCTTCACCAGCAGCATCAACGGATCGCTGGAGACGCGGGCGATGCCGGTGAACTGGTCGTTGCGCAGGGGCGTCTTGTTCTGCGCGATCATGGAGAGGGTGGACGAGGTGCCCATTCCGAGGGTGTAGCCGTCCGGCGTCGCGCTCGCGACGCGGCCCATGCCGATGGTGCCGGTGCCGCCGGGCACGTTGTCGACGATGATGCGCACGCCGTTCTCGGCGAGGATGGGCGCCAGCATGCGTGCGGCGATGTCGTTGGAGCCGCCGGAGTTCCACGGAACGATGAGCCGCACCTCGCGGCTCGGGAACTTGTCCTGCGCGGCGGCGCTCCCCGCCGCGGCGAGAAGGACCGCCCCCAAAGCGAGGGCAAGGCTGTGCTTCATCGGCGTTTCTCCCTTTTGTTGTTTGTTATAACAAGCGACATATAACCTCCTTGTCAACGCCCTTTTCAGGTGCTCCCCTTGGGCAATGGAGGCGAATGTGAACGTGGCCGATCAGAATCTCTCGCGGATCGCCCGCGAGCCGCTGTGGGACCGCGCCCATGCGCAGTTGCGCGAGGCGCTGCTCGCCGGCCGGTTCGAGCCGGGCAGCGCCCTGGTGCTGCGCCAGCTCGCGGAGACCTTCGGCACCTCCATCACGCCGGTGCGCGATGCGCTCTCTCGGCTGGTGGCGCAGGGAGTTCTGGAACAGGGGGCGCGCAATTCCGCCCTCGTGCCGGACCTCAGGAAGAGCGCGCTGCTCGACATCATGGTGGTGCGCAGCGAGCTGGAAGGCCGTGCCACGCGGGAGGCCACGCTGAAGGCGATGCCTGCCGACATCGACGCGCTGGATGCTCTCCTGGGCGAGATGCGGGGGATGATCGGCCGGCGGGAGCTCGACGCCTATCTCGACGTCCACCGCCGCTTTCATTTCGGCATCTATGCCCTCGCCGGCATCCCGATCCTCAATGAGATGATCGAGAATCTCTGGCTCAGGTGCGGGCCGATCCTGTCCTTCGTCGTGCCCGAATACGTGGTCTCGCTGAAGGGCACCGACCATCATCGGGCGGCGCTGGACGCCATGCGCCGCAAGGACGGGGCAGCCGCCGAGGCGGAGATCGTCGCCGACATCGAGGAGGCCGGGCGCTATCTCCTCGGCCTCGCCGACCCGGCCGGGCGCATCCGTCGGCGCAAGCTCCCATGATTCCACGCCGGAACCTCAACCGGCACAGGGGCTGCCGCAGGCGTCCGGAGCCATGCGGCGGCGCTAGCGTCGTGGCCGCGTCTCCGGCATGACGAGGAGGACGGTGAGAAAGCCGATGCCGGCGATGGCGGCGAGCAGTTCGAAGGCGGCGTAGCTGCCGAAATGGTCGGCCGCGAATCCGGCCAGCACCGTGCTGATGGACGCGCCGATGCCCATGGCGCAGCCGACCGTGCCCTGCGCCAGGTTGAAGTGCCCGCCCTCGTGGGCGACGTCGAAGACCACCAGCGGCACGAGGACGCCGAGCACCGCCGCCGACAGGCCGTCGAGGATCTGGATCACCACCAGCAATTCGGGGGCGGTGACGGTGGCGAACAGGAGGCCGCGCACAACCAGCGCCCCGAAGCCGGCGAGCAGCAACGGGCGGCGACCCCAGCTTTGGGCAAGCCGGCCCACCCACGGCGACAGCACGGTGACGGTGAATTGCGGCACGACCATCGCCGCCGCGACCATCACGGTGGCCGTCTCGCTGAAGCGCATGGTGAGCAGGCTTGCAGCAAGCGGCAGCATGGCGGCGTTGGCGAGGTGGAACAGCATCACGCAGGCCGCGAAGATCACCAGCGGCCGGTTGCGGACGATCGCGAGGGCGCCGCCGGCGAGGTCACCCCGCGGCGCGCGCGGCGCCGGGGCCTCGGACGGCACCGCGATATCCTGGGCGCGGATGCGCAAGAGCGCGAACAGCGCCGGCAAGACCATGAGGGCGGTGAGAAAGAACACCGCGTGGCTCGAGAGATAATAGCCGGCCGCCCCCATCACCGCGGCGGCGATCCCGGTGCCGGCCGAGGCGAAGGCGGCGTTTCGCCCCAGCCGCTCGCCGATGTGCCCCTCCCGGGCGATGCGCACGCTGAGCGCCACCAGGGCGAGGCCCAGCACGCTGCTGGCGACGGCATGCGCCACGCGGGACACCACCACCACCGGGAACACCGGCCAGAGGGCGAAGGCCAGCGCCGCTCCGGCGATGAAGAGGAGTGAGACGACCACGGCAGCGCGTAGCGAACGAAGCCGGTCCACCAGCGCTCCCAGCGGGATCTGCCCGCCGAGGCTGACGAGGCCGCCGATGGTGAGCACGAGGCCGATGTCCACCTGCGTCCACTTCTGCGTCGAGAGGAATACGGCAACGAAGGGACCGAACCCCGTCTGCACGTCAGCGACGAAAAAGACGAGCCAGTCCAGTCCGCGCCGGCTGCGTCTGGCCACGGGCGGCGGCTCCGGCGCTGAGGCCCGGCCCCGCCGGGAAGGCGTGCCGTCCGGTGCCTCCCTGGCCTCACCTGGGCGGTTGCGAGGCTCTTCCGTCACGCCCGCCATGCCGATGCGCCTTCCCGATCTGATGGCGGCTAGGGCCTCTGCGCGGCCGGCGCAGAGGTGTCGACCGCAGCCGGCACGGGCGCCGCCGGGGGCGAGGACGCCGAGGAAGCGGGGGGCTGGAAAGGGGCGGACTGGACGGGGGCGGATTGGGCAGAGGAAGCCGCGGCGTCGGCTGCCGCGGCGGGAGCCGCAGATGGGGCCGGCGCGGCCGGATCCGCCCGTCCGACGATGACCACCGCCTCGCCGGGCTTATAGGCCGGCGCCGTCCTGAGTTGGTCGCGCGACAGGTCGACGCTGATCGTATCCGCGCTGGCGCCCCTGGAAAAATGCAGCACCCGCCAATCCACCGCGATCTTGCGCGTGCCGACGCCGAGAAAGCCCCCGAAATCGACGATGGCAGCGCGGATCACCCCGCTGCGGTCGACCATGACGTCGACGAGGCGCCCCATATCCTCGCCGTTCAAGCCCTTTACCGGCTTGCCCAGCAGCGTATCGGCCACGGTGCCGTCGAGGATGACGGCAGGGGTCTCGGTTCCGGGCAGGCGGGCTGTCGCGGGTGTTCCCGGCTGCGCCCCCGGCCCGCCCTGGCCTGCGGCTCCCTGGCTGGGCGTTCCCTGGGCAGTCCCTCTCTGGGCGGGGCCGGCCGGCGACGAGGGGTCCTGGGCGGGCGCCGCAGGCTGCGGCTGAGCCGGCGGTTGAACCGGAGGGAGTGGTGCCGGCTGCGACATGGCGATGCCGGTCACCGTGGCGAGGGCGGCAAGGCCGCCGGCCAGCCGTCCGAGCCAGGCCGCGACGCAGGCCCGCAGCGCAAGCCGGATGGAGAGCCGGACAGGCACGGGCCGAGCGCCCGCCTTCAGGATGCATGCGGCATGGACGTGCCGGTCGGTGGACTTTGCCTGGATCAGCATGCCTGCCCTCCTGCTTGCCGTGGTTTCGTGCCGCCGGCGACCTTGATCCGGGCCATGGGCGAAACGCGTCCTTCGCTTCCCGCCACTGCCAGGGGCGCGCTCGTGCGCACCGCTTCGAAGCGGATACGCAGCCCGGAGCGGACGCCGCGGCGTTCCGCGGCGCAGCGATTTGCCGTCCTGATGAAACGAACTGGCCCGAGCGGCGTTCCCGCTTGGTGCGCCTGGATTGCAAGATCCACATCATCTCGAGCCGAACGAGGGAATGTGTACACTCTGCAACCGAAGGGGCGGCCATGCCCCGCACCGCAGCCTCTGCCTGGATATTCAGGGCGCCGCCGCTCCGACGGAGACGCCATGCCCTGCGGCGACCCGCAGCATGCGCCGGCGGTGACCGATGACCTGAGCTATTACGCCAACCGGCCGCTCGCCTTCCTCGCCCGCTATGTCGCCCGGCACCGGCTGCGCCACATGGTCATCGTGGCAGCGGTGCTGGGCGCGGTGGCCTTCTCCGTCAGCACGCAATATGGCGTGAAACTGCTGGTCGATGCCCTCGCCGCGTCGTCCTCGGCCGGATCGGCCCCATGGGCCGCCTTCGCCGCGCTGGTTTCCTTCATCGCCGCCGACAACCTGCTCTGGCGCGTGGCAAGCTGGAATGCAGCCCATGCCTTCGTGAGCGTCACCGGCGACCTCAGGTCCGACCTTTTCCGCCATCTCACCGGCCACGCTCCGGCCTATTTCTCCGACCGCCTGCCCGGCGTGCTGACGAGCCGCGTCACGGCGACCTCGAACGCCGTGTTCCAGATCGAGAACATGTTCGTCTGGAATGTGATGCCGCCCTGCATCGCCACCGCCGGCGCCATCGTGTTCCTTGCCATCGTCAGCGTCGAGATGGCCCTGGTGCTGGTGGGCATCGCCGGCGCGGTGATGATCGTCATGTTCCGCATCGCCGCCACCGGCCGGCCTCTGCACCATGCCTTCGCCAATCGGGCGGCGGCCGTGGACGGCGAGATGGTGGACGTGGTGGGCAACATGGCCTTGGTGCGCGCATTCGGCGCCATCAGCCGCGAGCACCGGCGCTTCGACGCCACCGTCGCCGAGGAGATGAAGGCCCGCCGGCGCAGCCTCCTCTACCTTGAGAAGCTGCGCCTGATGCATGCGCTGGTGGTGGTGGTGATGACGCTCGCCCTCCTCGCCTGGGCCATCAGCCTGTGGCAAACCGGCCGGGCCAGCGCCGGCGACGTGGTGCTCGTCTGCACCCTCGGGATTTCGGTGCTGAGCGCCACCCGCGACCTCGCGGTCGCGCTGGTGGACGTGACCCAGCACATGGCCCGGCTGTCCGAGGCGCTGTCCACCCTGCTCTCGCCGCACGAGCTGCGCGACCATCCCGAGGCGGCGGCCCTGGTGCACACGGGTGCCCGCGTCACCTTCGAGGACATTTCCTTCCGCTACCCGAACGGCTGGCAGGTCTTCGACGGGTTCGGGGCCGAGATCGAGCCCGGCCAGCGCGTCGGGCTGGTGGGTCCCTCCGGCGGCGGCAAGTCCACGCTGGTGGCGCTGCTGCAACGCTTCTACCGGCTGCAGGGCGGTCGCATCCTGATCGACGGCCAGGACATCGCCCGCATCACCGAGGAAAGCCTGCGCCAGACCATCGCGGTGGTGCCGCAGGATACCGCGCTGCTCAACCGCACGCTGCTGGAGAACATCCGCTACGGCCGGCCCCACGCGACCGACGACGAGGTGTGGGAGGCCGCCATCGGGGCCCGCTGCCTGCCCTTCATCGAGAAGCTGCCGCAGGGCCTCGAGACCGTGGTGGGTGACCGGGGCGTGAAGCTTTCCGGCGGTCAGCGCCAGCGCATCGCCATCGCCCGCGCGTTCCTCAAGAATGCGCCCATCCTCGTCCTCGACGAGGCGACCTCCGCCCTCGACACCGAAGCCGAGGAGGCGATCCGGGAAGCGCTGGAACGGCTGATGACCGGGCGTACCGTCATCACCATCGCCCACCGCCTGTCCACCTTGCGCAACTTCGACCGCATCCTGGTGCTGCGCGGCGGCAAGCTGGTGGAGGACGGCCCGCCGCACCGGCTGATGCGCGAACCCGGCATCTACCGCGACCTGGTCAACCGCGAGATGAGCCGCCTGTCGGAACAGGAGGTGTGAACCGCTCGTGGGCCTGTGTTACCCGACCGCTGCCGGAGTTGCAGCCGGGCCAACGCATCGCGTCCACGCCATCGGGATGTCCTGCGGACGCGCCGCCCGACGGAGCCCGCCGGCCTTAACCCTGGAATTTTCATCCACGCCTTTCAAATAGCGCGTTGATCTCGATCGTCCGATCCCAGGCATCGACTGTGTTCGATTGTACCGCGACGATCTCGTACCCCTTCTCGCGCAATATCTGAACAAGGGAGAGCCAGTCACCAGCTTCCTCATAAAGCGACTGGATTCCAAGTTCGAGCTCGATGAGCGGCGTCTTCGCCAGAAGTCCTTCCGCCCCCGCCAGAGCCAGTGGCTCAAAGCCTTGCACGTCTAGCTTGAGGAATATCTTGGAAGCGGTGGGCGCGACAGTCGGAATAAAGACATCGAGGCGCACGACCTCGACAGGTTCTGTCTTGACCGTTACGGCACCGACCGCATCGTTGAAGGAGTTGCCCGCGGGTTTCAGCAGCGAACTGCTTACGGAATTCGCGGTGACGTGAAGCTCAAGAGTGGCGCTGCGATCGCCGACCGCAAGATGATGCGCCGTCCACAATTCGTCGCCGGCCGAGCGCGCCTCAAGCTTTCGAAACGCATCAGAGCTGGGCTCAATTGATATTATCTTCCCGGCATACCCAAATTCACGCAAACCAACCCCATACAACCCAACATTTGCCCCACCATCTATACATAAATCAATTCCCAAAGATGATATTATCTTCGTCTTTTGATAATCAAAAGACGTGAGCGGCGTTAATCTACGGATGGTGAAGCCACTTTTCGAAATGATCCCACGAACAAAACTTCTAAGTCCGCCGCGTTGCATGAGACCTCCGCAATTATCTCTACCTGTCAGCGAATTCTTTATGGCCGCAAGGCACCGTTGAGACTAGCAGGTCGGCGGCCGCGTTGCAGCATGCGCACCGAATTTTTGCCGCCCTCCATGGTCCCCGGTCCGCGCCCGCTCAACACCTAAACCCAAAAACCCGCCGCACGAGGGCAGTCTCCATTCGAGCGAGACACCGATCCCGACGGACGACCTTGCCCATCGTTCCGCCCTTCCTTCGCCGCCCTCCCGCCGAAGCCGACGACGAGAGGGCGTAGGGATCGAGCAGGCGCCCACGCCCCATGCGCGGCAAAGGCCGCAGCGAAGCCGTAAGGCACCCGAGATCGGCCACCTGCGCCGGCAACGACAGCGTCCCGATGAACCACGGCGGCGACGAGCCAGTGGCATGATCCGGTCGGCGCCTGCCCGGTAACACCGCGCTCGCCGGGAATGGGAGGACCATCCACACCGAGCTCAGGCGCGCTGGTAGATGTCCTCCAGGCGCACGATGTCGTCCTCGCCCAGATAGGAGCCGGTCTGCACCTCGATGAGTTCGAGACGGATGCGACCGGGATTGGCGAGGCGATGCACGTTGCCGAGGGGGATGTAGGTGGATTCGTTCTCGTGCACGGTGAACTTGCGGTCGGCGAGCGTCACCTCCGCCGTGCCGCGCACGACGATCCAGTGCTCGGCGCGATGATGGTGCTTCTGCAGCGAGAGCACGCCGCCCGGCTCCACCACGATCTTCTTCACCTGGAAGCGATCGCCGAGGCAGACCGTCTCGTAGGTGCCCCAGGGCCGATGGACGATCTGGTGCGCGTCCGCCTCCCGGCGGTTGGATTTCTGGAGCTGGCTGACGAGGCCCTTCACGTCCTGGCTGCGGTCGGTGGGCATCACCAGAACCGCATCGGAAGTGGCGACCACCGACACATTCTCAAGTCCGATACAGGCCACCAGCGGCCCCTCGGAACGCACATAGCTTCCCGAGCTGTCGAGCAGCGCCACCGGCCCCTGCACCACGTTGCCGTCGCCATCGGCCGCCCCGACCTCGTACACCGCATCCCACGACCCGAGATCGGACCAGGAGAAGTCGCCCCGCACCACGGCAGACTTGCGCGTGTGCTCCAGCACCGCGAAGTCGATGGACTTGGCCGGCGCCGCCTCGAACGCCTTGGGATCGAGGCGGATGAAGCCGATATCCTCGTCCGCGAGCTCCAGCGCGGCCACCGCGTTACTGGTCAGCTCCGGCTCGAAGGCCATCGCCTCCGAGATGAGGAGCTCCGCCGGGAACAGGAAGTTACCGGAATTCCAGAGATAGCCGGCATCCAGATAGCGCTGCGCGGTCGGCGCGTCGGGCTTCTCGACGAAGGAGTCCACCTCGAACGCGCCCTCCTCGCCCAGCGCCGCGCCGGGATTGATGTAGCCATAGCTGGTGCGCGGCGAATCCGGCGTGATGCCGAAGGTGACGATGCGGCCCAGGGCGGCCGCCTTGGCGGCGATGGTCACCGCGGCGCGGAACTTCTCCGGCTCCCGCACCACATGGTCGGAGGCGAGCGCCAGGATCAGCGTCTCCGGCCCGTAGCGCCGCGCCACATAGGCCGAGGCCGCCACCAGCGCCGGGGCGCTGTCGCGCCGCGCCGGCTCGAGGATGATGGCGGGCTCGATTCCCACCTCCTGCGCCTGGCGCTGGACATAGAAGCGGTAGTCGCCGTTGGTGATCACCACCGGCGGAAGGAAATCAGGCCCCGGCGGCGTGCGCAGCAGGGTCTCCTGGAATAGCGAGAGATTCGATGTGAGCGCGATGAACTGCTTCGGAAGGGCGTTGCGCGACAGCGGCCAGAGGCGGGTTCCGGTACCACCAGCAAGCACGACGGGGACGATCTTCATCTCATTCCTCTCGAAATGCGCCGCGTCGGCCGAACCCGGCCGTTCCGCCTAGAATTGACACACTGCACATAGACCGTCCAGCACGCGGGTGGTGCAGAAAGCCGTGGCAGGCCGGCGGCCGCGCCCGGAAAAGCGTTGTCCCTGAAGGCATCACGCCGCACGGTCACCGGGGGCGGCGCGGAGCGATTGTGCAGCGCAATAGCGCCGCCCCCCTCCATTTGCCCTCCGCGGCGTTATCCTGGCACCCCCCTGCGCCGCGCATCCGCCGCCCCGCTCATGGCGTCGCCGGGAGCTTCCGCCTGAGCACCGCGGCGAGGACGACGGACACGCCCACCATCAGCAGCACGCCCACGAAGATGCCGGCGAGGCGCTCCACCACCGGAAGCAGCGCCGCCGGCGGCCCGCTTCCGGTCACCATGGCGGTGATGAAGGCCACGCCGCCCTGGGTGCCGATATAGGATTGCGACCCGCCGCCATGGTGCAGGCGGGAGAAATAGAAGATGCCCGCGAACAGGACCGCCCCGTAGAGCGGCAGGGCATCGAGGTCCAGCGACAACGCCGCGACGCCCAGCGCCGCGCCGAGGGCACAGCCCAGGAAACGCTGCCGCGCCCGGGCGCGGATGGCGGCGAAGTCCCGGTCGAGCACCACGAGGGCGGACGCGATGGCCTGGGGAAGGGACGGAATGTCGAACCACGACCAGATCGCCGTCATGCCCACGGCGGACAAGCCGCCCACCAGGGCGAGGCGGGTGAGGTCGAGGTCCGGCGCATGCGCCGCCGCCGAGGCCGGGGCGGCATGGGCCGGCGCCGGGGCGTGCGCGAGAGCGTGGACGAAAGCACTGGCGAGGACACCGCACGCGATCTCGACGAAGCGGAACTGGGCGAAGGAGAACAGCACCCGGGGCTCGACGATGCTCACCGTCACCATGAGCATGATGGTGATCGTGCCGTAGAACCAGGCATAGCCGTAGCGGCTGGCGAAGCGCTGGTAGGAGCCCAGGGCGCACGCGGCGAACAGGGCCAGAGCCTGGAACGCGACCCTCCCCTCCATGACGATCGCCAGGGCATAGCCCAGCGCGAGCCCCGCCATCGTCCCGACCATCCGCATGACCGCCTTGCGCCAGAGGGCGCCGAAATCGGGATTGGCCACCACCCACGCCGAGATGGCCGCCCACCACAGGTCCTGAAGTCCCAGCGCCGCGCCCACCAGCACCGCCAGCACCACGCTCGATGCGGTAAGGGCGCCCTGCCGCGCGCTCCATCCGGGAGGGGCGCCCGCCACCGCTCAGAACCAGATCAGCACGCGGGCGTCGGCACCGCGATAGAGGGGCTGGGTCCCGGGCAGGGGACCCATGTCGATCAGCACCGGAAAGCGGCGCGGCAGACGAATCCAGTCGGTGTCGAGGGGCACGTAGGGCAGAGCCCCCTCCTCCGACGGCGTGCGGGCGATGCCCGGAGCGATGGAGCGCACGGTGCCCTCGTGCAGGCGCCAGGGATCCGAGCCGATGGTGAACCACACCGTCTGCCCCACCCTGAGGCGGGCCAGGTGGCGCTCGTTCACCGCGGCCACGATGTGCCAGTTGTCATTGGAGACGAGCGCGGCCAAAGGCTTGCCGGCATGGGCATAATCCCCGGCCCGCATCGCCAGCGGCGCCACCCGCCCGGCCACCGGCGCGGCGACGCGGGTGCGGTCGAGATCGTAGCGGGCCTTGTCGAGGGCGCGGACGGCCGTCTCGCGCTCGGCTTGCCGTACCGAAACCAGGCCTTCGGCGACGGCGAGGAGGCTCTGCGCCTTGCGCAGTTCGGCGCTGGCCACGAGCGCGTTGCGGTTCGCCTCGTCGAGGGCGGCGGCCGATGCGTCCCCGGTCTGCGCCAGGGATTGCACGCGCTGGCGCTCGCGGTCGGCATTCTCCCAGGAGGCCTGCGCCGCCGCCACCATCGCCATGCTTTCGGCGATGGCGTCACGCGCCATCTTCGTGCGCTGCTCGGCGAGGGCCACCTCCGCCGCGGCGGAGGCGACGGCGAGCGCGAACGGCTCGCGCTCGATCTGCGCCACGCTCGCCCCCGCCGCCACGGACGCGTCGTCCTTCACCGGCACGGCGACGAGGGGTCCCGAGACCTCGGGGGCGAGGAAGATCACGTTGCTGTCCACATAGGCATCGCCGGTATAGGCGAAGAAGTGGACGGAAGTTTCATAGATGAGGAAGACCGCCGCGACCGCGCCCAGCAGGCAGGCGACCACATGGCGTTCGACGAACGAGAGCACGCACGCCTCCAGGCAAATCCCGATGCCGTCCGTTACCATGCACCGTCGCCCCGCACCAAGCGCGGCAGGGCGACGGGGTGGAGGGCGAAGGCAAGGGCCGGCGCGGCGCGCGGGTGGCGCGGTGGCGGCCAGGGCCTCGGTGTTCAGTCCTCGCCGCGCCGGGGGCGCTTGCGGGTCTTGAAGTCGGCCTTCAGCTCGGCGCGGCTGTAGTGGTTGTTGCCCTCCACCAGCTGGGTCAGCATGGCGAGGAAGGCGGAGCGATATTCCGGATCCAGCGGCTCGAGCAGGCGCTGCTGCGCCTTCACCATGCCGGCGTACATCTTCTCCACCAGTTCCCGGCCCTCGTCGGTGAGAAAGGCGTTCATGGAGCGCCGGTCCCGGTCGGAGCGCTCGCGCCGCACCAGCCCGCGTTCGGCGAGGCGCTCCAGCACGTCCGCCACATTGGTGCGGTCGATGCCCACTTCCACGCCGATGGTGCGCTGGTCGCTGCCGGAATGCTGGAGCAGCGTGGTCATCAGCCCGTATTGCACCGGGGTGATGCTGAACGCCTTGCACTCCTCCAGGAAGATCGCGGAATGGATCTGGTGCAGCCGCCGCACCAGAAAGCCGGGGCGTTCCCACAACGGCATGGGCAAATGGTCGGGGGGCAGGTGGTCGGGGGGCATGTGATCAGGGGGCAGGTGGTCAGGGAGCAGGTGGTCCGGATGCTCCCGCTGTGCCGTCTTCGCCCGCCGCGCCGTGTCCGCAGGGGCATCCCGCCTCGGCTGCGCGTCCGCGAGGACGCTGGTATCCTTCCCTTTCAAGGCCGCCCCTTCCCTCGATCCCGTTTCGCGCCCCGCCCCACAAGCGGGAAATCCCCTGGATCCGAACCCGAAACGCCGTATCGCCGCGTTCCCACCCCATGGGAGCACGCCCGATGCGGCAGCCGCAAGCGCGGGCCGGCCGGATGTCCGATGAGGCGGAAGCCGCATCGCGGCCGCTTGCACACGCGGGCACGCTTCATGCAGTGTACCACATTGTATCTGGCTTGATACGCCCTTTCCGGAGCTCACCAGCACTTCGGAAATGCTGAAATTGAGGGACGTTCAAGATGCGCGCCAAGTCTGCCTCCAAGCTTCTTGCATCAATTATGGGCTGTATGCTGATGATTTCGACGGCATCCGCCGCCGAGACCATCCGTGTCCGGCTGGACTGGACGCCGTGGGGCAACCAGGCCCCCTTCCACCTTGCCGCCAAGAAGGGCCTGTTCGCCGCCAACGGCCTCGACGTGGAGATCGTCGACGGCAACGGTTCGGTGGCCACCGTCCAGATCGTGGGCAATGGCGAGTTCGACGTGGGCCACGCCTCCCTCGCCCCCATGGCCATCGCCCGCGCCAAGGGCCTGCCGGTGAAGGCCATCGCCGGCTTCGTGCGGCAGAACGACATCGGCCTCCTCGTGCCCAAGGACAGCGGCATCACCAAGCCGGCCGACCTCAAGGGCAAGAAGCTCGCCTTCACCGCCGGCTCGCTGGAGGCGCCGTTCCTTGACCGCTTCCTCGCCGCCGGCAACCTCACCCGCGCCGACGTGGACCTGATCGCGGTGGACGCCGCCGCCAAGGGTGGCACCTATATGATGGGACGCGCCGACGGGGTGTTCTCCACCGTGCCCTTCATCCTGCCGCTGGTGAGCGCGCAGCGGCCCTCCTCCGTCATCCGCTTCGCCGACTATGGCCTCACCTTCCCCAGCTTCGGCCTGTTCGCCACCGAGAAGAGCATCGCCGCCAAGGGCCCGGCGCTGAAGGCCTTTTCCAGCATCGTCGCCGGCACCTGGACCTACATCCTCGACGGCCACGAGGACGAGGCGGTTCAGGCCATCATCGACGCGCGGCCGCAGGCCAAGCTCAATCCCGCCGTGCTGCGGACGCAGATCGAGACGCTGAAGGGCTTCGTCGCCACCCCCGCCACCAACGGCAAGCCCATGGGCGTCATGGCGCAGGCGGACTGGGCGGAGGCCTTGAGCGTGCTCGCCGACGGCGGCCTCGTGCCCGCCGGACAGGATGCGGCCGCCTATTTCACCAACGACCTGATCGACCCTGCCCTGGTGGCGCGTGCCGCGGCGGGCGGGCGCTGAGGTGCCCACTGCGTTCATCGAAGCTCACGGGGTCAGCAAGCGGTTCGGCGGCGCGTCGGGCGTGCTGGCGCTCGACGCCATCGGGCTGGAGATCGGCGAGGGCGAGTTCGTCAGCCTGCTCGGGCCCTCCGGCTGCGGCAAGAGCACGTTCCTGCGCTGCCTCGCCGGGCTCGAGACCCCGAGCACCGGCACGCTGGCGCTGGAAGGCCGCCCCATCTGCGGCCCGCCCGAGGCCCTCGGCATCGCCTTCCAGCGCGACGCCCTGCTCGACTGGTTCGACATCCTGGAGAACGTGCTGTTGCCCGCCGATTTCGGCGGCAAGCGCAAGGCGGACTTCGTCCCCAAGGCGCGGGAACTGCTGCAGATGGTGGGGCTGAAGGACTTTGCCCACGCCTACCCGGCGGCGCTCTCCGGCGGCATGCGCCAGCGAGCCGCCATCTGCCGCTCCCTGCTGATGGATCCGCGCCTCCTGCTCATGGACGAGCCGTTCGGCGCCCTCGACGCCCTGACGCGGGACCAGCTCAACGTGGACCTGCACCATCTGTGGCTGCGACGGCGGATGACCACCGTGTTCGTCACCCACTCCATCTCGGAGGCGGTGTTCCTGTCGAGCCGCATCGTGGTGTTCTCCCCGCGCCCCGGGCGCATCGTCGAGAACGTGGTGCTGGACCTGCCCGCCGAGCGCCGCCTCGCGGTCAAGGAGACGCCGGAATTCCTCAGCTATACCCGCCACTTCCGGCATCTGTTCGAGACCATGGGCCTCATCCATGATTGAGCCGGCACAATGACCAGCAAGCTTTCATCGGCGCTGCGGAGCGCCGTAACCCCGCTCGCCGGCGCCCTGTCGGTGCTCGTGCTGTGGGAGGTGGTGGTACGCGTCCTCGGCGTCCAGCCGGTGTTCGTGCCTCCGCCTTCCCTGGTGCTGGCGGACATCGCATCGTCGCCGCTGTGGTTCGCCCAGCAGACCGCTTTCACCGCCGTCATCACCCTGGCCGGCTTCGCCTGCGCGGCGGTGTTCGGCATCCTCTTCGCCGTCCTCATCGTGGAATGGCCGCTGCTCGACCACCTGCTCTTCCCGCTTTTCATCGCCCTCAACAGCGTGCCCAAGGTGGCGGTGGCGCCGCTCTTCATCATCTGGTTCGGCACCGGTGCCGAGCCGAAGATCGCCATCTCCTTCCTGGTGGCGGTGTTCGCCATTGTGGTGGACACGGCGCTGGGCCTGCGCTCGGTGCCCCCCGACACGCTGGACCTCGCCAGGGCCCTGCGCGGATCGCGGCTGAAGGTGCTGCTGCGCATCAAGCTCTATTGCGCCCTGCCCCACATCTTCGCGGGGCTGAAGGTGACCATGTCGCTGGCGCTGGTGGGGGCCATCGTGGGCGAGTTCGTCTCGGCGCAGCAGGGGCTCGGCTACGTGATCATGACCGCGCAGGGCATGTTCGACACGCCGCGCGTGTTCGCCGCCATCCTCATCCTCGCGGTGCTGGGCCTTGGCCTCATCGCCGTGATCGATGCGGTGGAGCGGCGCGCGCTGCCCTGGCGCGCGAAGGCGGCGAGCGGGCACTGAGCGCCCGCCTCTCGCTCACAGGTCGGCAAACGCGCCCGGGCATGCGGGCGGCGGCAGCGCCGCCTCCAACGCTGAGGCGGCGGCGAGGAGATGCACGTCCGCCCCCCAGCCGGCCACCAGCTGCACGGCCAGCGGACCGCCATTGTCCGCCATACCCGCCGGCAGCGCCATGGCGGGGTGTCCGGTCAGGTCGAAGAGCGAGAGCGCGGCGGTCCATTCGGCGCGCAGCAGGCCCACCTCCTCCCCGTCCACCACCAGGGGGCCGGTGAGATCGAAGTCCGCCGCCACCAATGGCGCCGAAACGCACGGCGTGAGGATGAAATCCGCCCGCTCCGTCACCGCCTGCACCTGCCGGAACAGGAGCGTGCGCGCCACCTGCGCCCGTTGCAGGTCGAGCGCGCTGTAGGCCCGCGCCGTGGCGATGCCGGCCTGCAGCGTGGGCGAGAGCCGCGCCAGCTCCGCATCCGGCGTCGCGGCGAAGCGCAGGGCCCAGTTGGTCTGCTGAAGGGTGGTCCAGATGGGGTCGGGATGGGCGAAGCCGTAGGCCTCCTCCGTCACCGTGGCGCCGAGGGCCTCCAGCACGGAAGCCGCACGGCGCGTGGCGGCCTCCACCTCGGCGGCCACCTTGCGGTTGCCGGTGCGCATCCACATCACCACCCGCCGGCCGGCGAGGGGCGATCCTTCCGGCGCCGGCGCGGGCGGAGCCTTCAGGCTCCACGGATCGGCCGCCACCGGCCCCGCCACCACCGGCAGGGTGGCGGCGATGTCCGCCACATGCCGCGCCAGCAGGCCCAGATGGATGAAGCTGCCGAACCCGTCCGGCACCCGCTCGTGCGGCACGAGGCCCAGCGTCGGCTTGAAGCCGTAGACGCCGGTCGCCGCCGCCGGCAGGCGGGAGGAGCAGCCGGCATCGGTGGCGAGGGTCACCGGCGTGACGCCCATGGCCACGCTCACCCCGGCGCCGGAGGAGGAGCCGCCGCAGGTCAGCGCGGGATTGAACGGGTTTCTCGTCATCCCCGTGAGCGGCGAGAAGCCGAGGGGGGCATGGGCGAATTCCGTGGTGGTGGTCTTGCCCACGACCACCGCCCCCGCCGCCTTCAGCCGCGCCACGGCGGTGATGTCCGCCTGCGCCGGTGGCGCGTCGGCGAACAAAGGCGAGCCCCAGCAGGTGGGAAGGCCGGCGCTATCCAGGATGTCCTTCACGCTCACCGGCACACCGGCCAGCGGACCGATACGTTCGCCGGCCGCGATGCACGCGTCGAGCGCCTCCGCCGCCGCCACCGCGCCCGCCTCGTCGATCATGGCGAAGGGGTTGAGGGCCGGCTGAACCGCATGGGCACGGCGCAGCGCCTCGGCGACCGTGGCCACCGCCGTGCGCGTCCCCGCCGCATGGTCCGCCGCGAGGCGCGCGACCGCCGGGCCTTCAGCCGGCATGCTCACACCGGGATGCACAGGGCATTGTCGATGAGCAGGCTGTCATAGACGCAGGTGCGCGAGGCGAGCTTCAGCCCCTCCTCCGTCCGCCGGAAGCGATCGATGTAGCGTCCCACCTGGTGGATGGTGGCGTCTGGCCGGTCGAACAGCACCTGGAACACCACGTAATTGGCAGCGGCCGAAAAGCTGCCGTCCTCTTCCTCGGCGACGGTCAGGTTGCTCACCATGTGCCGCAGGTAGCGCGGAGCGAACATGGCGGTCTTCTCCAGCGCGAACGCCCGGTCGCGGATCATGCCGCGGTTCTCGCAATAGATGAGGCCGACGGGCAGCTTGCGGTCGTAATTCTCGCGCGAGACGATGGTGTAGAAGCCATCCTTTGTGAACAGCTCGGCCCAGTCCATGAGGCGCTGCTCGTCGAGGGCGCTGCAATAGGCGGCGTTGAAGGCCTCCACCTCCGCCTTCAGGAGAAGGGCGGCGATCAGGTCGTCCCGGCTCAATGCCGGCTTCAGGGTTGTGCTCAGCATGTCGGCGCCTCCTCAGGCGATGCCCATGGCGTCGCGCCAGTGGCGGTACATGGCGCGGATGGCCGCTTCCGAGATGAGGGTGTCGGAGGTGCCGGCCTCCACCTGCGGGTCGAGCTTCACCATGTGCTCGCCGCCGGGCACGCCGATCATGCCGTCCTGCACGAACTTGATGGCCTCGTTGTCCTCCAGCCCAAGGAAGCCGGCCGGGCCCATGAGGTTGCCCTGGCGCAGGCGGTGGCGGGTCATCTCCTCGTCGTCGCCCTCGAAGCCGAACATGGTCCACTTCATGATGAACTCGTTCGGGCCGGTGGGCACGATGTGGCGGATGCCGAGGGTGTTCATCTCGCGCTGGACGATGAGGTTCGGCCAGATGGTGGCCATGGTCACCGACCAGGGGCTGTCGAACTCGTCGATGAAATTCATGAAGCGCGGCTCTTCCAGCGTCATGCCTTCCTTGTAGGCGCGCATCTCCTTCTTCTTGTCCTCGGAGACGGTGGCATCCGACTTGGCCGAGGCCATCACCCCGTGCCGGCCGGAGGGATCGGCCAGCATCAGCGACTTGTTGCCCGCCACCAGGAGGCCGAAGGTGACGAGGAAGGTGTGAAGAAGCGTTGCGTGGTAAGGGTCCTTGAGGTTCTCGTGGTAGAGCTTCCAGTTGCCCGGCAGGCTGTGGCGGTAGTGGCCGAGCAGCTTGAGCTTGCGCCCGTCGAAGGTGGCCTCGAACTCGCGCAGCACCTCGGGGCCGAGATAGTCCGGGAACGACTCCATGTCGTCCACGTAGGACGCGAACACCACGCCGCGATGGGTGGTCACGTTGAGCTGCCTGAGGCCGTGGTCGGCGGGCTTGAAGTCCTTGGGCATGCCACCCTTGCCGTCCACGCCGCGGCGGAAGGGCACGCCCACGAGGTTGCCCTTCAGGTCGTAGGACCACTGGTGATAGGGGCAGACGAACTCCTTGGCGTTGCCCGACAAATCCCGGCAGAACTCGGCGGCGCGGTGGGCGCAGCGGTTCTCGAACGCGTGGAGGGTGCCGTCCTCGGCGCGGGCCACCACCACCGGGGTCGGGCCCACATTGGAGCGAATGAAGTCGCCGGGGTTCTCCAGCTCGCATTCCAGCGCCACGAAGTTCCAGGTGCGGCCGTGGAAGATCCGCTCCACCTCGCGCTGGTAGACGGCATCATCGGTATAGACCCAGTCCGGAATGACGGAGAGGCCTTCCTCGGGCCACACATAGGTCTTCGCGAACTGGACGTCGGGGCTCGCGCTCATGTCGTCCTCCTCTGGATTGCTGTCGACCGCCTCAGCGGGTCGTGCGCCGTGGGCGGCGGGATCGAAGGGTGTCCCGGCCGCCAGCTCGGCGCGGCCGGCGCGGATGGCGGCGGGATCGTCGAAGGCGATGACGGCGGTGACGCGGCCGGTGTCGGGATCGAGGGTGCGATAGAGCGCGCCGGAGGCAGCATCCGGCCCGCTCACCACCACCGCATCAGCGGCACCCGGCGTGCCCACCATCTGGATGTTGAGGCCGAACTGGTCGGTCCAGAACCAGGGGGCCTTCCCGGCGGGGGAAACGGCGGCGCCGGCAATGGCGCGGCCGGCGGCGGCACCCTGCTCTTCCGCATTCTGCCAGCTCTCCAGCCGGCGGCGATGGCCCCGAATGGGGGCGTGGTGGAGCGCGCAGTCACCCGCCGCGAAGATGTCCGGCACGCTGGTGCGCCCGGCCGCATCCACCACGATGCCGCCGTCCACCGCGCAGCCCGCCGCGTCCGCCAGCGCCGTCTCCGGCACCAGGCCGACGCCGACGAGCACCACATCGGCCTCAACCGGTCCCAGTGTGGTGGCAAGGGCGAGCCGCCCGCCCTCTTGCGCGATGGCCTCCACGCCGACGCCGCGGCGCACGCTGACGCCGGCCTTCTCCGCCACGCGGCGGAAGACGGCGCCGAGGGCCGGCGGCAGCAGGCGGGCCATCAGCTCGCCTTCGCGCTCCAGCACCACCACCTCGGCGCCGCGCGCCCGGGCGGCGGAGGCGAGCTCCAGGCCGATGAAGCCCCCCCCCACCACCGCGACGCGACCGGCGGTGGCCAGGGAAGCAGCTATGGCCTGCGCATCCTCGATGGTGCGCAGATGATGGACACCCGGCAGGTCCGCGCCAGGAACCGCCAGCCGCCGCGCCGACCCGCCCGTGGCGAGAAGCAGCGCGCCGTAGGGAAGGACGGTGCCGTCCGAAAGGGTGACCGTGCGGGCGTCGGGGTCCACCGTCTCGGCCCGGACGCCCAGATGCAGGGCGACGTCGAGCGTCGCCGCATCCTCCGCCGGCAGGCGGGTGGCGGATGCGAGGTCGAACGTCCCGGCGAGCGCATCCTTGGACAAGGGCGGGCGCTCATAGGGCAGATGCGCCTCGTCGCCGACAAGGTGGATCGGGGCGGCAAGGCCGGCAGCACGGGCGGCACGAATGGCGGCGGCAGCGGCCTGTCCGGCACCGACGATGACCAGCGGCGGCAGCACCACAGCGGCGACCTCTTCCGTCCCTTCGCTCACGTCCGGCGCCAAATTATGATGTGTACTGCTTAATTCGAGATCCACAAAGACCTCCCCTGCCTCCACCCTGGCGGCGTAGGTGGCGAGATCCTTCGTCAGCGGCGCGCACAGGGCACGGCCGGTGCGGATATCGAACACGCCCTGGTGCAGGGGGCACTCGATGGTGCCGTCCTCCACATAGCCGTCCTTGAGGAAAGCCAAAGCGTGGGTGCAGATGCCATGGGTCGCGTGGACGGCGTCGCCCATGCGGAACAGGGCGACGGGCACCCCGTCCACCTCCACGCCGGTCACCCCGCCGTCGCGCAGCGCATCAAACCGAGCCACCTTCCGCCAGGCCATGGCGCTGTTCCCTCACTTCTCGATATTAGTCAGTGTACTTTTCATTTTTCCAGGCACAAGCATCAAGCGTTCACGCCCGCGTCAGCGGCCGCCGAAGAGGCGGCGCAGCCAGCCGCGCAGGCTCGCCGCCAGCAGACTGAAGGCGCTCAGCCCCGCCGGCTGCGCCACCGGCGCTCGCCCGCCCAGCGCGGCCGCGAGGTTGCCGGAGAAGACCCCGGTGAGATGCCCCACCAGGTTCTGCACCAGCGCGCCGCGCGAGAACTGGGCCAGCGGCCCGGTGATGCGATAGCGCAGCGCCACGTCGAGGTCGGAACCACCGCCGGAGCCCGGCTTCAGGGCGAAGGCGATCTCGCCCCTGGCCTGCGAGCCTGAGCCGCCGTCCCTGCCTGAACCTGTGACCAGGCCGGTATGAGCGGTGTCATCGAACGCGACCGTCGCCTCGCCGCCGAAGGAGGCCTTGATGGGGCCGAAGGTCACCACCATGCGGCCTTCCACCCGCTCGCCGTCGAAGGACATGATCTGCGCCCCCGGCAGGCAGCGGGCGAGGAGGTCCATGTCCTTCAGCGCCGCCCATACCGCCTCGGGGGCCGCATCGATATGGACGCTCTGGCGGATCTCGCTGCCGCCCGGCCCCACCGACGACACGGCGGCGGGGGCCGGCTGCGCCACGGGAGGCTTCACCGGCGCGGCTGCGCGCGCGGCTTCCGCGACCGCCACCGCCGGAGCCGGCGCGCACGCGGCGGCGGGCGCCTTGCCGGCGGAGACGGCGCAAACGGCGTTGACGATGCCCACATAGCCGGTGCAGCGGCAGAGATTGCCGCTCAGCTCCTCGCGCACCGTGCGCTCGGAGCTCTCGCCCAGCCGGGTCACGATGTCCCGCGAGGAGATGAGCATGCCCGGCGTGCAGAAGCCGCACTGAAGCGCGTGATGCGCGGAAAAAGCCTCGCGCAGCTCGCCCATGACGGGGTCGGCGTCGAAGCCCTCGATGGTGCGCACGTCCGCCCCGTCGCAGGCGGCGGCGGAGGCGATGCAGGAGCGCTGCGGCCTGCCGTCGATGAGCACGGTGCAGGCGCCGCACACCCCCTGCTCGCAGCCCAGATGCGTGCCGGTGAGCGACAATTGCTCGCGCAGGAAGTCGGCGAGGTGGGTGCGCGGCTCCACCAAAGCGCTGATGCGCTCGCCGTTGACGGTAAGAGTAATGGCGTTCATGCGAGCCCCGCATCGCTGAAGGCGCGCGCGACGGCCACCATGTGGATGGCGCGGAACGCCTCCGGATGACCGGCCAACGCCGCCTCTATCTCTTCATTGGCCTTCGTCAGCGCGCCGGCCGCATCCCCGGCGCCGAGGGCCTTGCTCGCACCGGCCAGCACCAGCGGCGGGGCTTCCACCGCCCCCGCCACCACCCGGGAGAAACCGCGCGCGCCATCCACCACCACGGCGCCAATGGCCTGGGCGAACTCGCCGGTCTTGCGGCAGAGCTTGTGGTAGCCGACCTTCGCGCCGGCCGAGAGCACGGGCACGCGCACGGCGGCGAGCACCTCGTCGGGCTGAAGGGTCGTGGTATAGGCAGCGATCATGAAATCGCCCATGGCGCTCTCGCGCGTGCCGGCCGTGCTGCGGATGACGAGGCGGGCGTCGAGCACGCTCATGGTGGACAGCCAGTCCGCCGCCGGGTCCGCATGGGCGAGGCTGCCGCCGATGGTGCCCCGGTTGCGCACCGCGCGATAGGCGATGCCATGGGCCACCCGCCCCATGAGTCCCGTCACGTCCGGCACCACGCCATCCTCGATCTCGGCATGGGTCCAGCCGGCGCCGATCTCCAGGAAATCCGTGCCGCGCGTCAGGGTGCGCAGCTCGCCGACGCGGCGCAGGTCCACCAGGGCAGCAGGGCGCGCGAGGCGCAAATTCAGCATGGGCCCCAGCGAGCAGCCGCCGGAGACGGGCTTCGCCCCCTCCCCCGCCAGGGCGGCGAAGGCTTCATTGAGGCTGGTCGCGAGGGTCAGATCGAAGGCTGCGGGCTTCATGCGGCGCTCCGTCCGTTCGCGTCCGCACCCTTGGCCGCGGCAATGGCCGCCAGCACCCGGTCGGGCGTCGCCGGGATCTCGCACAGCACGGCACCGAGGCCCTTGAGGGCGTCGTTCATGGCGTTCACGATCGCCCCGGCAGGGGCGATGGCGCCGCCCTCCCCGACCCCCTTGATGCCGTGGGCGGAAAACGGCGAGAGAGTCTCGGTGTGGGCGATGCGCGTCTTCGGCAGCTCGGTGGGGCCGGGCAGCAGGTAGTCGATGAGGGTTGAGGCGAGCGGCTGGCCCTCGGCGTCGTAGGTGCTCTCCTCGAACAGCGCCGTGCCGATGCCCTGGGCGACGCCGCCATAGGCCTGCCCCTCGACGATCATGGGGTTCACCATGCGCCCGCAATCCTCCACCACCACATAGTCGAGGATCTCGGTGGCTCCGGTCGCCGGGTCCACCGCCACCAGGGCGGCGTGGGTGGCATAGGAGAACAGGCCCGTATCCACCTGCGGCTTGTAGCCCTCGGTCACTTCGAGGCCGCCGGTGTCCACGTTGTCGGGCAGGACTTCCGGCGTCGTGTACCAGGCGCGCGCCACCTCGGCGAAGGTGGTGGAGCCGTTCAGGCCGTGGATCACGCCCTTGTCGAAGCGGATGTCGGCAGGGGCGCATTGCAACAGGTGCGCCGCCAGCGCCTTCACCTTCTCCGCCAGCTTCTCGGCCGTGCGCGAGACCGCGCCGCCGGCCATGACGATGCCGCGCGAGGCATAGGCGCCGGTGGAGAAGGGGGTGGTGGCGGTGTCGCCGAGGATGACGCGGATCTGCGCCACCGGAAGGGTGAGGATCTCGCTCGCCACTTGCGCCAGGGTCGTCTCCAGCCCTTGGCCGATGGTGTGGATGCCGGCCCGCACGTCGGCGCTGCCGTCGGGATTGAGGCGAATGGTGGCCTGCTCGTAGCCCGGCACCAACGGCGTGCCCCAGGAGGCGAACACCTTGGTGCCGTGGGCCGACTGCTCGGTGTAGGTGGAGAAGCCCACCCCGATGAGCCGCCCGTCCGGTTCCCGCGTCTTCTGGCGCTCGCGCACGGCGTCGAAGCCGATCATCTCCCGCGCGGTGGCCAGCGAGGCGGGATAGTCGCCGCTGTCGTAATACTTCTTCGTGATGTTGGTGTAGGGCATGGCCGAGCCGGGCACGAGGTTCTCCGCCCGCACGTCCACCGCCTCGCGCCCCACCGCGGCGGCGATGGCGTCGATGGTCAGCTCCATGGCGAAGCACACGCCCGGCCGCGCCACGCCGCGATAGGGCGCGAACGGCGGCTTGTTGGTGGCCACCGAAAAGGTCTTGCAGCGATAGACCGGCCAGATGTACGGCCCCGGCAGGTTGCCGCCGGCCTGTGCCGCCTCCAGGCACGCGGTGAAGGGCCACACCGAATAGGCGCCCACATTCACGCTGACTTCCGCGTCGAGGCCCAGCAGCCTGCCGCGTTCGTCCGCATAGGCGGTGATGACGTATTCATGCTCGCGGGCATTGGCGCCGGCGGTGAGGTGCTCGCGCCGGTCCTCGATCCAGCGGAAGGGCCGCTTCAGGGTGAGCGCCAGCCACGCCACCAGGATCTCCTCCGGCTGGAGCAGGCACTTGTAGCCGAAGCCGCCGCCCACGTCGGGCGGGGCGATGCGGATCTGCCCGGCGGGCAGGCCCAGCGTCTCGGCGAGGCCGGCGCGGATCATGTGCGGCACCTGGGTGGAGGTGTGCACAACAAGCAGGTTCGCCTGGAAATCCCACCAGGCGACGAGGCCCTTGCCCTCCATGGGGTGCATGCACTGGCGGCCGGTGCGGAAGCGCTTCTCCACCTTCACCGGCGCGGTGCGCGCCACCTCGTCCATGCCGCCGGAATCGAAGCTGGTTTCGAGGAAGAGATTGTCACCCCACGCCTCGTGCAGCAGCGCCGAGCCCGGCGCCCGGCCGGTCGCGCAGTCGACGACGACGGGAAGCTCCTCGTAGTCGAAGACCATCGCCTCGCACAAATCCTCCGCCTCGGCGCGGGTCGGGGCATAGGCCATGGCGACGATGTCGCCGACGAAACGCACCTTGTCCCGCGCCAGCGGCGGGTGGGCGGAGAGCTTGTAGCCGGGAATGGTGGAGCGGGTGACGATGTCGCCCGCCCCCATCGCGTCCACGGATGTGAACACCCGGTCCTCGCGCCCCTGCGGCTTGGTCACCGAGAGGATTCGGGCATGGGCGACCGGGCTCCTCAGGAAGGCCACGTCGCACATGCCCGGCATGCGGATGTCGCCGGCGAACCGCCCGCGGCCCATGAGATGGCGGTGGTCCTCCTTGCGGCGAACGCGTGCGCCGATCCCCTCGCCCTCAACCTCGTTGTGATCCACCGCCATGGCCGTTCCCTTTTCATGCGGGACGGCCTTGCCGCCCCGCTCCCGTCCGTCAGCCGCGTGTCAGGGCCATTTGGGCGCCGCAAAGCGGAAGCTGTCGAGGCGATAATCCGCGACGCGCATCCAGGCGTTGGATTCGTTCAGGAAGGTCTTCCACGGCTCGTAGATCTTCTTGAACTCGGCATTGGAGGCCGCGACCTCCGCGAAGGTCTCGGTGGTGGCCTTGTAGACCGCCTCCATCACCGGCTGCGGGAAGGCGCGCAGCTCGATGCCGGCGCCGAGCAGGCGGCGCAGGGCCTCCGGGTTCTTGGTGTCGTAGTTGGCGAGCATCATCAGGTTCTGCTCGGTGGCCGCGGTCTCGAACGCGACCTTGTAGAGCGGCGGCAGGGCGTCGAACGCCTCCTTGTTGGCGAGCGTGGTGATCTGGGCGCTGCCCTCCCACCAGCCCGGGGTGTAGTAGTATTTCGCCACCTTGTTGAAGCCGAGCTTCTCGTCGTCATAGGGGCCGATCCATTCGGCCGCGTCGATGGTGCCGCGCTCCAGCGAGGGATAGATGTCGCCGGGCGGGATCTGCTGCGGCACGACGCCGAGCTTGGAGAGGATGCGGCCGCCGAGGCCGGCGATGCGCATCTTGAGGCCCTGGAGGTCCTCCAGGCCCTTGATTTCCTTGCGGTACCAGCCGCCCATCTGCACGCCGGTATTGCCGCACGGGAAGGAGACCATGTTCTCCTTGCCGAACAGTTCCTGGATGAGGGCCTTGCCGCCGCCATAGTAATACCAGGCGTTCTGCTGGCGGGCGTTGGTGCCGAAGGCGATACCGCCGTCGAAGGCATAGGCCGGGTTCTTGCCGGTGAAGAACGAGGTGAGGGTGTGGGAGCACTCGACCGTCTTGTTCTTGGTGGCGTCGAACACCTGGGTGGCGCCGACGATCTCGCCGCCGGCGAACGGCATCACCTCGAACTTGCCCTCGGTGAGCTCGGAGATGCGCTGGCACATGGCCACCGCCGAGCCATACATGGTATCGAGGCTCTTCGGCCAGCTGGTGGCCATGCGCCACTTGACCGACGGCTGCCCCTGCGCGAGCGCCGGAGCGGCAACGGCGGTGGCGCCGGCGCCCGCCGCGATGCCGGTGAGGAATGTACGTCGCTTCATCCTGGTTCCCCTCATTGTTGCTTGAGCGATCCGGACGGTGAGAACCGGATCTTGCGGATGACGGTGCTGCGGAAGGTGAAGGTGGAGAAGGGGGCGGCGCTCATAGCCCCGCCCCCGGCTTGGGCAGGTCGTCGAGGCCCGGCATGGCCGGCAGGCCGGGCAGAGCGCCGGGGCCATCGAGGCCGTCGAGCTGGCGCTGGGCGGCGGCCGGGTCGCTGACGGCGCCCATGCCCCTGTCGCGCACCACCAGCTGCGGGAAGGAGATGATGAGGCCGACCATCACGAGCTGGATCACCACGAACGGGATGGCCCCCCAGTAGATCTGGGCGGAGGTGATGGGCTCCATGCGCTTGCCGGTGATCTTGTCGAGATAGGGCACCTTCGGCGCCACCGATCGCAGGTAGAACAGCGCGAAGCCGAAGGGCGGGTGCATGAAGGAGGTCTGCATGTTCACCCCCAGCATCACCCCCAGCCAGATCAGGTCGATGCCGAGCTTCTCCGCCGCCGGGCCGATGAGGGGGATGATGATGAAGGCGAGCTCGAAGAAATCGAGGAAGAAGGCGAGGAAGAAGATCAGCGCGTTGATGAACAGCAGGAAGCCCACCTGCCCACCCGGCAGGCTGGTGAGCAGGTGCTCCACCCACAGGTGCCCGTTGATGCCGTAGAAGGTGAGCGAGAACACCCGCGCGCCCAGAACGATGAAGATGGCGAAGGCCGAGAGCTTGGCCGTGGTCTGCGTGGCCTGGGTGATGATGGCGAGGGAGAAGCGCGCCGGATTGCGCTCCAGCCGCCGCTTCATGGCGGCGAGCACCATGGCCCCCACCGCACCCATGGCGCCACCCTCCGTGGGGGTCGCGACGCCGAGGAAGATGGTGCCCAGCACCAGGAAGATGAGCAGCAGCGGCGGCACCATCACGAAGGTGACCCGCTCCGCCATGCGCGAGACGAGGCACACGCCGGTGACACGCTCCACCGCCCCGGCGAGGAAGGCATAGAGCACGCCCGCGCCGACGAGGTCGGCGAAGAGCGCGAGGGTCGGATGCCCGCTGCGGCCGGCGGCCACATAGGCCGCCGCCACAGCCGCCGTGAGCACCGCCGACAGGCCGAGTCGATGCGCCCCGAGGAAGCGGTTGAACAGGGCCGAGACCAGCGCCACCACCGTGGCGATGCAGATGGAGAGGATGACGAAGTCCGCCCCGGGCTTCACCTGCGTATCGCGCATCACCAGGATGGCGACGACGGTGGAGAAGGCCACCAGCACGCCGAGCTGCCACACGCCACGCGCCCCGGACGGCTCGCGGCAGGTGAGCGCCTCCGGCGGCAGGCCCGGAGCGGATTTGGGCGATACGAGGGTGACGAGGAAGACGAACAGCGCGTAGAGCCCGGCCAATATGAGGCCGGGGAGGAAGGCGCCGTCATACATGTCGCCCACCGAGCGGCCGAGCTGGTCGGCCATCACGATGAGCACGAGGGAGGGCGGGATGATCTGCGCCAGCGTGCCCGACGCCGCGATGACGCCGGAGGCGAGGCGCCGGTCATAGCCGTAGCGCAGCATGATCGGCAGGGAGATGAGGCCCATGGAAATGACCGAGGCGGCCACCACGCCGGTGGTCGCGGCGAGCAGCGCGCCGACGAAGATCACCGCATAGGCGAGGCCGCCGCGCACCGTGCCGAACAATTGGCCGATGGTCTCCAGCAGGTCCTCCGCCATGCCGGATCGCTCCAGCACAAGGCCCATGAAGGTGAAGAACGGAATGGCGAGCAGCACCTCGTTCGACATGGTGCCGAACACCCGCTCCGGCAGCGCCTGCAGCAGCGGCCAGGAGAGCGTGATCGTCTCCGGCGCGTAAGGCGAAAGCTCCACCGCGATGAAGAAGAAGAGCAGCCCGTTGGCCGCCAGCGCGAAGGCCACCGGATAGCCGAGCAGCATGAACGCGACCAGCGTCGCGAACATGATGGGCGCCAGGTTCTGGGCGATGAAGAGCGTCATCGGACGACGGACCCGCAGCGTTCGGACAGGCAGGAGAGGTGGCGCGCGCTCATGTCTGCATCCCGCCCTGCGAGATGCGCGGATCGACCTTGGCGAGCTCATGGAGGATGCGCTCGGCCTCCGCCTCGTGGAGGTCCGCGGCGGCATCCTCCTGAAGCGCTCCGCGCATGATGGCCACGCGCTTGATCAGCTCGGCGACGCCCTGCAGGAAGACGAGGGCAAAGCCCAGAAGGATGAGCGCCTTGGCCGGCCACAAAATGAGCCCGCCCGCATTCACCGACGCCTCCGCCGAGGCCAGGGAGTTCAGCACGAACGGAATGCACAGCCATACCATCAGGCCGCAGAAGACCATCAGGAAGAAGACGTGGCAGAACACCTCGATGATGTTGGTGACCCGCTTGGACAGCTTGCTGGCGACGATGTCGATGCGGATGTGCTCGTTCAGCTGCAGCGTCCATGGCGCGCACAGCATGAACACGGCGCCGAACAGGTACCATTGCAGTTCCAGCCAGGCATTGGACGAGACGCCGAACGCCTTGCGCACCACCGCATTGGCGGCCGAAACGATGATGGCCACGAGGATCGCCCAGCAGGCGACCCGCCCGACGAAGGCATTCAGGCGATCGATGGCAAAGGCCAGACCAAGGAATTTCTTCACGCCCACGCTCCCGATTCAAGACGTCGGACGACCGGACCGGGCGTGCCCTGACAGTTCAGGCTCGGCACGCCCCATTTGACGCAAACACGGATCAGATAAATAATAAGTATTATTCCAATCTTTCTAGGGCGCCTCAAACACCTTATGGCCCCAAAGGAGCTTAAATGCAGCGAAACGCTGCATAATAATACAACAACAAATGCAGAATTATTTAAATATTATTTGAATAATAGTCCAACATATTTACTGCGCAACACAGGCTTACCTTCGGCCGTCCCAGCCAGAATGATCCGATCACCCGCGCCGTTCAGCACGCCACCTCCATGTCCTCAGGCATCCACCCCGGACCGCCTCGGCGGCTTCACAAAGGACGTCCCGGCCGCCGGGCGGGGCTGGCCGGGACACGCCCGACCAAGAAAAGAGTGGCCAAGAAAGGAGCGACCAAGAAAAGACGGGCGATGAAAAGACGGGCAACGACGCCGTACGCGCAATCGCCCTCTTCCCAAGCGGCCCTCAGCCTTCCGCCGCCTTGTTCAAGATCTCTTCCGGCGTGCTGGACACGACCTTGGCGTAGCGCGGAATGAACTTGCCGCCGACGATATGGCGGATAAAGCTGGGCTTGATGTCTTCGGCGAGGATCCTGCGGATGCGCGCGTGCTCCTCGATATCCTTCCACTCCGCGATGAGATAGAAGCGAAGCGGATCTTCTTCATCCCGAAGGAGAACACCATCCTTAACCTGCGCCCATGACTTGTGCATGGGGTTGCCATCCGAATAATCGAACGCCTCGAACTCGCGGATGAACTCCTCCTCCACGCCGGGGTGGATGGTGAAGTCATAGATATGAAGGTAGTTGCCCTTCGTCGCGAGCGGCTCCTGCGCCATGCCGGCCTCCCTCAGTGTCCCTGGACATTGGACGAGCCGCCTTCCGGCGGACTCGAATAAAGATGTACACTGATTAATTCGGCCGTCAATGCGCCACATCAGAATTCACCCAAGATGCCGCCGGTATGGGCATATCGACTGTTTTCCGCGCATATTTGGTGCGGATTTGACTTCTCCGCAGGCAGGGAAACGACTGTGTACTGACTAAATGCACGGACAAACTTCGCATCTCCCCGCGACGGAAGGCGCACCGCCAAGGTCGACCTGATCCGCCGCGCGTCCGCCGCCGTGGAGCTCGGCGGCGGGCGGTAGCCGCGATGCGTCTCCTCGCTTAAGCTTGGGGCGGCGCCAGCGGCGGCGCGGGTGGCAGGGACATGTTCGACGCGGTGATCATCGGAGGGGGACCGGCCGGGGCGTCCTGCGCCCTGTGGCTGAAGATGCTCGGCTTCCGCCCTTGCATCGTCGAGCGCCGCCCCGTGCTCGGCGGCCTGCAGAACGACAACCCCTACCCCAACCAATGGATCGCCCCGGTGCTCAACCGCACCGGCCTCGAGGTCGCCGCCGACATCCACCGCCATGTGCTCGAACACGACATCGTCTGCCGCCTCAGCGAGGCGGTTACCGCGCTCGAAGTGGTGGAAGGCGGCTTCCGCGTCACCACGGCGGGAGGAGAGATCATCCTGGCGCGCACGGCGGTGCTGGCCTCGGGCGTCCGGCCGGTGAAGGGCGGCTTCACCGCGTCGGACGGGGTGATCATCGGGCCTGGCCGCACCATGTTCCATGCCGAGTTCGAGGGCCAGTCGGTGGCCATCCTCGGCGGCGGCGACAATGCCTTCGAGAACTATATCTTCGTGCGCAAGCGCGGAGCCACCCGCGTCACCATCTTCGCCCGCACCATCCGCGCGCGCCGCGAGTTCCTGGAGAAGGTGCCGCCGGCGGACGTGCGCATCGGCGCCTATCCGGTGGCGCCGGATGTCCCGTCCGTCGCCAGCCAGCGTTACGACCGCATCCTGGTGTTCTACGGCTGGGAGCCCTATCTGCCCTACGCGCGCCACCTCGGTCTCGCCCACAGCTCCCGCGGCTTCGTGGAGACCAGCGCCGATTGCGAGACCTCCGTCCCCGACCTCTACGCCATCGGCGAGATCGCCCAGCGCATGCATCCGTGCTGCGTCACCTCCATGGCCGATGGCGTGGTGGCGGCCAAGGCCATCCAGCGGACGCTGGAGCAGGACGCCGTCGCCCGCTTCGCCGAGCGCGTCCGGCGGTCGGCGCCTTCCGGCGATCCCGCGCGGGCCGAGCCGCCGCAGCGCCTCAGGTGAACAGGATGCGGCTTGGCCGGAATGCCGCGCCAGCCGCCGCCGGCGCGGCGAGGGCCGCCGCCACCTCCGGCCGCCGCAGCAAGGCGGCGGCCGCCTCGAACACCGCTTCCGGCCCGGCTTCCGGCGAGACCGGCAGCTGCGGCAGGTCCGCCACCACGCGGGCGGGGCGCGGCGCGAGCACCACGATGCGATCGGCGAGGCGCACGGCCTCGGTGATGTCGTGGGTGACGAACAGCGCCGCCGCCCCCGCCCCCTCCACCTCGGCCCGCAGCAGGGATTGCAGGTCCTGCCGCAGCCCCACGTCGAGGGCGGAGAACGGCTCGTCCATCAGCACCAGGTCGGGCCGGAGCGCGAAGGCGCGGGCGATGGCGACGCGCTGCTGCATGCCGCCGGAGAGCGCCGCCGGACGCTTGCCCAGGTCGCCGGAGGAGAAGCCGAGGCGGGCCAGGATGGCCTGCGCCATTGCCCGCCGCTCGGATCGGGGCACGCCCAGAGCCTTGAGGCCGAAGGCGGCATTGTCCCGCGCGTCGGCCCACGGCAGGAGGCGCGGCTCCTGGAACACCATGGCCGTGCGGCGAAAGCCGTTGGCCACCCGGCCGGTGTCGGCCGCGTCCATGCCGGCGGCAAGGCGCAGCAGGCAGGTCTTGCCGCAGCCGGATCGCCCGAGCAGCACCACCAGTTCGCCGGGGCGCACCTCAAGGTCGATGCCGGCGAGCACCGGCACCCCGCCGAAGGACAGGCGCAGGCCTTCGAGCGCCAGCATGCCTCAGGCCTCCACCGGCGGGGCGGCCGGCCGGCCCCCGCGCATCGCCCGCCAGCCGCGCAGGGGCGCGAGCAGGAGCGCATCGGCGAGGAGCAGCACGAGGACGGCGAGGACGATCCACGCCATGGTTTCCGGAAGGTCGAAATGGGCGCGCGCCGTGGCGATGCCGCCGCCTACCCCATCGGCGCCGCTCAGCACTTCCGCCATCACCGCCACCTTGAAGGAGAAGGCGAGCGCCGTGGCGAACGCCGGCACGAGAAAGCCCGCCAGCGCCGGCAGCACCAGGTCGGTCAGCCGCTGGAGGGCGGGGGCGCGGTAGAGGCGCGCCATCTCGCCGAGCGCCGGATCGCGGCCGCGCACGCCCTGGAGTGCCGCGAGGAAGACGATGGGCGCGGCGGTGCCCGCCACCGTGACCCCCGCCGCCATGCCGCCCGGCCCGAACCACACCAGCGCCAGCACCACCCAGGCGATGGGCGGCGTGCCCAGCAGCGCGGTGAAGACCGGCCGCCCCATGGCGCCCACCGGCAAGGCGAGGCCGCCGGCGATCCCCAGGACCAGCCCCACCGCGCCCCCGGCGAGGCAGCCGCCCAGAGCGTGGGCGATGGTCGCGCCGAGGGCCGGCCCCGCCGTCCCGCTCGCCACCAGCCGCCACATGGCGTGCCCCGTCTCCGTCAAGGTGGGCAGGACGAAGGGCCCGAACGCGACGGCGCCCGCCTGCCAGGCGGCGGCGAGCAGCGCCAGGCCGAAAAATCCCCAGAAGACGGCAGCCAGCGGCCGCCGGGGCTCGGCTGCCATGCCCGCCTCACAGGTTCAGGTAGAAGCTGTCGGGCGGCAGCTTGCCGGCGAGGGCCTCCGGCTGGAGGGCGAGCAGCGCCTCGTAGAAGGCGACGAGGCCTGGCTTCAGGCTCGCCGCCCCTTCGGCCACCACGTTGAAATGATCGAGGGCGCTGGCGAACATGTGGGCCTTCACGTCCATCTTCTGCTCGGCGAGGGCGCCGGCCTCCGCCTTGTTCGCCATGACCCAGTCGCGGGCGCCGGGCAGGCCGGCCCCGAGGGCGGCGAGGAGCTCCGGGCTCTCCTCGATGAGACGCTCGTGGACGGCGATGCCGGCCATGGGCAGGCCGAGGCCGTTATGCTGCTGCTTCCATTCCTCCTGCAGGCTGACGGCGCGGTTGAGGATACGGCCCTCCTTCTTCGCCATCATGATGGCGGCGGTGGCCGGCGGTTCGGAGAGGATGGCGGTGGTGGCGCGCCCGGCGGCCAGCATCTGCGCCGCCTCCATGGGCGTGCGCACATAGGTGATGGTCATGTCCTTGTCCGGGTCCATGCCATGGCCCTTGGCGATGGAGCGGAAGACGAGGTCCGGCATGTCGTTCTTGAAGAAGCCGACCAGCTCCTTGCCGGCGAGGTCCTTGAACGAGGTGATGCCCGCGTCGCCGGAGACCACGAACAGGTGGCCCATGGAGAGGATGGCGAGGAGCTTCAGGGGCATGCCCCGATTGGCGAGGTTCGCCGGGACGTGGGTGGGGGTGGTGAACAGGCTGGTGCGGCCGGAGACGATGGCGGCCCGCAGCTCGTCCGTATCCCGCCACAGGCGGAAGCTGGCGCCGGGGGCTGAGGCCTCCAGCGCGCCGGACTGCAACAGGCGCAGCAGCACGATGGTGGAGCCGTTGGGCGCGCCGAGGATCTCGATGCCGGTGGCGGGCTTGGCAAAGGCGCGCGGCGAGGCGCCCGCGAATACGCCGGCCGCCGACAGGCCGAGACCGCCGACGAGTTGGCGCCGGGTGAGCAATCCGTTCATGAGCAATCCCCCGAGAAATGAGGCCGTCGCTGAAAGCAGCAAGGCTATTCCTATATTCATGTAGATATAAAGAACAAACTTGGGATCTCCCCGAGGGGCGACGCTTCGCCGCTTCGATCGCCCGCTGCGCGAACCTTTCCCCTGGGCCCCGGCTCGGCGCTCAGGCTGCGCCTTCGCTGGTCCGGGGAACCGTCCCGCCCCCGTGCTCCGGCCGACTGGAGCGTCAGCGCAAGGAGAGCCGGGGCCCAGCGCACGGCGCCGTGGCCAAGGGCGCAGCGGAGTGGCAAGATCGCGGCGCAAGAGCATGCGCCGACCGGGCAGCACCGCCTTGATCGGATAACGTGCGCTTTCCTGGGCGGGGAGACGGCTTGGCATGGATGCCCGAGACAAGCCCGGGCATGACGGGGGGCTCTCGACTGGGACTGGACAATTCCCCCAGAATGGCTCTGAGAGGCAGCGTCTGCGATCAGGTCGGCTCAGCCAGGGCGGACCGGGCTCCAGAGGGCGCCACCGGCGCCTTGGCCGGAGTGACATGGCCGGAGTGATTTGGCCGGAGTGATTTGGCCGGAGTGATCAGGAGGGGTCGATGCGGGGGGCTGAGGTCGGCATGGCGGGTCGGGAACATGGCCGGCGGGCACGGTGTCGTGGTGTGGGCACGGCTGCCCTCGCGCCCCTTGTCGCGGCGCTTCTCCTCGCGCTCGGCCTGCCCGCCGGGGCGCAGACCCTCGACCGGGTGGCGCGCGGGGAGGCGTTCCGGATCGGCTACCGCCATTTCGCGCCGCCCTATTCCTACGCCGCCGCGAACGGCCAGGCGGCCGGCTACATCGTCGACCTCTGCCGCGAGGTCGCCGACGGCGTGAAGCGAGCCCTCAAGATGCCGAGCCTGCCCATCGAGTACCTCAAGGTCACGGCCGAGGACCGGTTCGAAGCGGTGCGTGACGGGCGCATCGACGTCTTGTGCGAGCCCACCTCCATGACCATGTCGCGGCGCGCGCTGGTGGACTTCTCGCTGCCCACCTTCATCGACGGCGCAGGCGTCGTCACCCGCGGCGCGCCGGTGAAGGGGCTGGAGGACCTGAAGGGCAAGAAGGTGGGCGTGCTGAAGGGCACCACCACCGAGGAAACGCTGCGTTCCACCTTGAACCAGATGCGGATCGCCGCCGACGTCGTCACCGTCACCGACCATCCGGACGGCCTGCGCCAGCTCGCCGACGGCAAGCTCGACGCCTATTTCGGCGACCGGGGCATCCTCAACTATCTCATCAGCAACAGCCTCAACGGGCGGGGCCTCACCCTGTCCGACCAGTATTTCACCTTCGAGACCTACGCCCTCGCCTTGCCGCGCGGCGACCAGGCCTTCCGCCTCCTGGTGGATTCGACCCTGGCCGACCTCTACCGCACCGAGCGGATCCGCGAGATCTACGCGCGCAGCTTCGGCAAGTTTCCCCCCGACCAGTTCCTGAACGCCCTGTTCGTCATCAACGGCGTTCCGAAATAAGCATGCCGGTTTCCCCTGAGGCATATTTGTTGCAGGAAGGACGGGACTGAAAGCAGGCCGGCCCGACCCCGGGACAGGAGCCGTGGAGCAGGACCCGTGGAGCGACCATGGCCTACGTGCATCGCATCGGCGCGAAATCCTTCGTTTTCGCGGATCTGAAGGACCTCATGGCGAAGGCGACGCCGCCCCGCTCCGGCGACATGCTGGCCGGGATCGCCGCCGCCTCCGCCGAGGAGAACGTGGCCGCCCGCATGTGCCTTGCGGAAGTGCCGCTGAAGGCGTTCCTGTCCGAGGCGCTGGTGCCGTACGAGAGCGACGAGGTGACCCGCCTCATCCTCGACAGCCACGACACGGCCGCCTTCGCGCCGGTCTCTGCCATGGCGGTGGGCGATTTCCGCGACTTCCTGCTCTCCCATGAGGCAACCCCCGAGGTGCTCGCCCGCCTCGCCCCCGGCCTCACACCGGAGATGGCGGCCGCCGTCTCCAAGATCATGCGCAACCAGGACCTGATCCTGGCGGCGAAGAAGTGCCGGGTGGTCACGCGCTTCCGCAACACCATCGGCCTGCCCGGCACCATGGCGGTGCGGCTCCAGCCCAACCATCCCACCGACGACGCGGCCGGCGTCTCCGCCGCCATCCTCGACGGCCTGCTCTACGGCTGCGGCGATGCGGTGATCGGCATCAATCCCGCCTCGGACAGCGTTCCGGTGATCGAGCGCCTGCTCAACCTCATGGACGAGGTCATCACGCGGTTCGAGATCCCCACCCAGAGCTGCGTGCTCACCCACATAACCACCTCCATCGCCCTGATGGAGCGCGGCGCGCCGGTGGACCTCGTCTTCCAGTCCATCGCGGGGACGCAAGGGGCGAACCGCTCCTTCGGCATCGACCTGGAAGTGCTCGCCGAAGGGACCGAAGCCGTCCGCGCCCTGAAGCGCGGCACGGTGGGCCAGAACGCCATGTATTTCGAGACCGGCCAGGGCTCGGCCCTCTCGGCCGGCGCCCATCACGGGGTGGACCAGCAGACGCTGGAGGCGCGCGCCTATGCCGTGGCCCGCGCCTTCGAGCCGCTGCTGGTGAACACGGTCGTCGGCTTCATCGGCCCGGAATATCTGTATGACGGCAAGCAGATCATCCGCGCCGGACTGGAGGACCACTTCTGCGGCAAGCTGCTCGGCGTGCCGCTCGGGGTGGACGTCTGCTACACCAACCACGCCGAGACCGACCAGGACGACATGGACACCCTGTTGACACTGCTCGGCGTGGCCGGTGTCACCTATGTCATGGGCATTCCCGGCGCCGACGACGTGATGCTGAACTACCAGTCCACGTCCTTCCATGATGCCCTCTACATCCGCGAGGTGCTGGGCCTGAAGCGTGCGCCGGAATTCGAGGCGTGGCTGGAGAAGATGGACATCACCGGGCCGGACGGGCGCCTCCTGCCCGCCGATGCCCACCATCCCCTTCTCGGCTATGTGTCGGAGCGGGCAGCGTGATTCAGCGCGACCCCTGGCTCCGCTTCGCCCGCCACACCCCCGCCCGCATCGCCCTCGGCCGCACCGGCGCGAGCCTGCCCACGCAGGAGGTGCTGCGCTTCGCCCTCGCCCATGCCCAGGCGCGCGATGCCGTGCACACCCCCTTCGACGCGGACAAGGTGGAAGAGGAGGTGAAGAGCCTCGGCTTCACCACCCTGCGCGTCTCCAGCGCCGCCCCCGCCCGCGACGTCTACCTGCGCCGCCCCGACCTCGGCCGCCGCCTGAGCGAGGACAGCCGCGACCGGCTGGCGGCAGCGGCGGGCGCGGAGGTGGACCTCGCCATCGTGGTGGCCGACGGCCTCTCCTCCGCCGCCATCCACGCCCAGACGAAGCCGTTCCTCGCCGCCTTCCGGCCGTGGATCGCCGAGCGCGGCTGGAGCCTCGCGCCGGTGGTGATCGCCACCCAGGCCCGCGTCGCGCTGGGCGACGAAGTGGGCGAACGGCTCAAGGCCCGTGCACTGGTGGTGCTGGTGGGCGAGCGGCCGGGCCTGTCCTCGCCCGACAGCCTCGGCCTCTATCTGACCTTCGACCCCAGGACCGGCCGGACGGACGCCGAGCGCAACTGCATTTCCAATGTGCGTCCCGACGGCCTCGGCTACGAGGCTGCCGCCTTCAAGCTCGCGTGGCACCTGCGGGAAGCCTTCCGGCGCGGGATCAGCGGCGTCGACCTCAAGGACGAAAGCGACCTGCTGCTGGAGAGCGGACGCCCGCCGGCCCGGCTGGGCACCGGCTGAGGGCACGATTTCCGCAATCTTACGTTACGTAAATACCAGAACTGGCAATAAAGTTGCCTTGCGTCACTGTGGAGACCCGGGAAAGGCCCGGGCGCTCCGATCGCGGAGGGCTGGTGTCATGGCAGATGGCAGGAAGGCCGGGGTAACCTACACGACGGTGGACGTCGCCTATTTCGAGCAGCGCGCCTTGAAGCGCCATGCGCGGGTGTGGTCGCTCTGGGCCCTGGGCGTCGGCGCGGTGATCTCCGGCCACTTCTCCGGCTGGAACCTCGGCATCGCCTCCGGCGGCTGGGGCGGCATGTTCATCGCCGCGGTCATCATCGCCATCATGTATCTCGGCCTCACCTTCTCCATCGCCGAGATGTCGCCGGCCCTGCCGCACACCGGCGCCGCCTATTCCTTCGCCCGCACCACCATGGGACCGTGGGGCGGCTTCGTCACCGGCCTGTGCGAGAACGTGGAATACGTGATCACCCCGGCCGTGGTGGTGTCCTTCATCGGCTCCTACATGGGCTCGATTTTCGGCACCCCGCCCGCGTTCCAGCCGGTCTACTGGATCTTCGGCTACATCATCTTCGTCGGGCTCAACATCGCCGGCGTGGAGCTGTCCTTCCGCGTCACGCTGGTGGTGACCCTGGCGGCGCTGGCCTGCCTCGTCGCCTTCTGGGTGAGCGCGCTGCCGGTGGCGAACTTCTCGCGCTGGGCGCTGAACATCGGCGTCGGCCCGGACGGCGCGGCGGTGGAGCTGCCCAATGGGGGGGGCCCGTTCCTGCCCTTCGGCCTCGGCGGAGCGCTCGCCGCCCTGCCCTTTGCCGTGTGGCTGTTCCTCGCCATCGAGCAGCTGCCGCTGGCGGCCGAAGAATCGGTGGATCCGAAAACCGACATGCCCAAGGGCATCATGCTGGGCATGGCGACCCTCATCGTCTCCGCCTTCATGATCCTGTGGCTCAACTCATCGGTGGCGAACGGCTCCTTCGGCCTGTCCACCTCGCTTGAGCCGCTGCTGGACGGCTTCAAGGCCATCTACGGCGACGGGCTCGCCCGGCTGCTCGCCTTCGTGGCGGTGATCGGGCTCATCGCCTCCTTCCACACCATCATCTATGCGCAGGGCCGGCAGATCTACTCGCTGTCGCGGGCCGGCTATTTCCCGCGCGGGCTGTCCGTCACCCATGGCGGGCGCAAGACACCGCACGTGGCCATGGTGGCGGGCGCGGTGGTGGGCCTCGTGATCATGCTGGCCATCTGGTTCGCGCTAGGCGCGGAGGCGGGCGCGGCGGCCATCGGCGGCACGCTGCTGAACATGGCCGTGTTCGGCGCCATGCTCTCCTACATCATGCAGGCGGTCTCCTTCATCCTCATGCGCAGGAACATGCCGGACATCGCACGGCCCTATAAGAGCCCCTTCGGCATCACCGGCGCGGTGCTGACCATCCTGATCGCCCTGGTCACCGTCTACTTCCAGCTGTCCGATCCGGTGTACCGCAACGGGGTGCTCGGGGTGGCCATCTGGTTCGCCGTGGGCATCGCCTATTTCGCCCTCATCGGCCGCCACAAGCTGGTGCTCTCGCCGGAGGAGGAGTTCGCCCTTTCCAAGGGCACGGCGGAATACAAGAGCTACTGAGTACAAGAGCGATTGAGTACAAGAGCGACTGAACCCAGCGACGGCCCACCCAGAACGGGCGGGCCGTCGCACGCTGGCGGTTCAGCCTCATTCGGCCGCGGCTACTCGACGGACACCACCCGGAAGGTGTGCATCTCGTCATCCTCGTGGACCGAGACATACTCGCCCACCTCGAAGCGTTCGTCGCCGAAGCGGTAGCCGGCCTCGTCGTCGTCGGTTCCGGCAATATCGTAGCGGAAAGCCCAGCTGCCCCCCGGCCGCCGCACCAGGTGACCCACCTCGTCCGCCTCGTCGGGGCGGAACTTGACCACCCGGCAGGCCTCCCGATGCTTCGTCCACAAGACGGGATCGATGCGGCCTGCCGCATCGAGCGGCGCTACGAAGCTGTAGCCGAAATTGCGTGACCCCTCCGGATGCTCCTTTTCGCGGGCGAGCTCCATGCGGATCTGGCGAAAGCCGTGCGGCAACTGGGACATGCGTCTGTCTCCCCGGACATGCGAGCCTGACTGTGGTGGCGACCCGTGCGGGTGCTCACGATTTGTTGACGGCGGCTGATTCCACGCCACGCCATCATTGCTTTAGCCCCGGACGAGGCCGCCAGAAAGGGCGTTCCCTTCGGCCGGCCGGGGCTGACCTCATCGCGCCGGGTTTTCGCGCTCGCCCATGCGTGCGAAAATGACATGGCGTCTCTCCCCGTCAGCGCAGGAGATGATCAGGTTGAAGACCAGCTTTGCGCATCACATCGGTCCCGCATTTGACCTTTCGCAAGGCCGGCTCGTCACAAAAACGAAAACCTGTTGACAGGTAGAAGCGCCCATTCCGCGTGCACGGCTCGGGGGCCATCGACCAAGGGAGAGAAAATCATGAACGATTCCGTGATGTTCCAGGGTCTCGCGCGCGCCTTCAGCGCTAACACGCCGTCCATGGCGTGGCCGATCGCGCTGTGGAAGAACTGCTTCTTCGACTGCCCGCTGGCCGTCAGCTCCCATGTCCAGCAGTTCGTGGGGCGGCAGATGCAGGAGCAGGTGCAGCTTCTGGCCGACCTCTCCAGGGAGCAGAACCCCTCCGCGGCGCTTTCCCGCGAAGCGGCCTTCCTGCAGCAGTCGGCGCTGGCCTGGAACAACGAACTGCTCGAGGTGGCGGAGCTGGTGCGGGGCCGCCTGCTCACCGCGACCCAGGCGGACGCCGCCCCTGAGGCCCAGCCGCCCTACGCTCGCGCTGCCTGAGGCCGGCCCGTATCTGAGCTGCCGGGGTTCTGAGGGGCCCCGACCGTTATCCTTGGCCATTCACAGTCCGGCTCCGCTGGATCAGAAGCTGGCGAGCCCGTCATAGACGAGCTTCGCACCCACTGCGGCAAGGATCAGGTAGATCAGGCCGAAGAACCGCTCCGCCGGCACGCGTGCCACCAGTTGCACGCCGGCGGCGGTGGCGAGGACCGCCACCGGCAGCAGGACCGCCGAGGTGGCCAGGTTGGCGCCGGAAATCTGCCCGAGGGCGAGGAAGAAGGGCACCTTCACCCAGTTCACCACGGCGAAGAACGCCGTAGACGTCGCGGCGAACTGCTGGGGCGCAAGGCGCGGCCGGCGCAGCAGGTAGATCATCAGCGGCGGTCCGCCGGCATTGGCGATCATGCTGGTGAAGCCGGCCATGGCGGACCAGACGGCGGCCGAGAGCTGACCGGCGGTTCCGGCGGGACGGCGCAGGCGGGCGGTGAGCAGCCGGCGCGCCGCTTCGGCGAGGGACAGTACGCCGATGCCCATGGTGACGGCCTGGTCGGACACCGACGCCGCCAGCAGGTAGCCGAGCGTGATGCCGACCATGGCGAACGGCAGCGTCCGGACCAGTTCCTCCCGGCTCCAGCGGCGCCAATAGGCGTAGACGCTCACCACATCCTGCACGATGAGCACCGGAAGCAGGATCGCCGCCGCCTGCACCGGCGACATGACCAGCGCCAGCAACGGCTGGGCAAGGATGGAAAGGCCGGTGAAGCCGCCCTTTGACAGGCCGACCAGGATGGTTGCCGGCACCGCCGCAAGATAGAAACCCGGGTCGAGGATCACGCTTCACAACTCCCCTGCCCCAGGCGCTCACCCGACCGAACCGGCAGGGCGCCGGCGACGCCCGCCAGGGTGGTCCACGTCCGATTCCCGGAGAACGGCGGATGGTGTGGGCGGCGGGGATCGAACCCGCAAGCCCTTGCGGGCGAGGGATTTTAAGTCCCTTGCGTCTACCAGTTTCGCCACGCCCACGCAGCCCCCGGGCACGCGCATGTCGCCGCACCCGAGCGCGAGTCAGCTTGGCACGCCATGCGTGGCCCTCACAACCATGCCTGAAGGGAATGCGGGCTCCACCCACATCTTCGCAGGCAGAGACATCCGCGCGGACCGGCATGGCAGCGCCGCCGCGTCCGCCAAGGCCGACACGCGGCGGCAGCCGCCTGCATCAGCGCGGCGCGCTACGCTCCAGTTCCAGCCGGCGGCACAGGATCGCCCCGACCATCAGCGCCCCGATCAGGCTGATATGCTCCACCACCATGTGGAACTCGAAGATCTGCATCGGACCTTCCATTTTCCAGAAGGGGTGGGCGATGGGGATGGTCAGCGCGGTGAAGACCGCCAGCATTCCGAAGCCCAGCCATGCCACCCGGTTCACGATGATCAGGACGGAGCCCACGAGCAGCAGGGCGATGGTGGCCGGGGCGAACAGTGCCGCCGGCTCAAGCCCGAAATGGGACATTTCAGCGAGCGTGCCGGAGTAATCGGCGATCTTGCCGAGGGCCGCGCCCCAGAAAATGAAGGTCAGGACGAGACGCGCGAAAACGCCGAACACGGGGCTCGCCAGGAGCGCGGCGAGAAAAGCAGGAATCAAGTTGGCACCTTTGAGCTGGATTGCACGGGTGCGACGGCGAAGCCGCATGGCGCAATTGCCCGGAGGTCGGGGGCCGGCGCCAACGGACATCCGCCGTCGCCCTCCCCTCATGTCCGCCCTCAGATGAACAGTACCTGAACCCCTGCGCGCGCCGCTGCGTTCAGCCGGCGGTCGCAGGCGTAATGGAAACCGACTCGCCGCAGCCGCAGGACGAGGTCTGGTTCGGATTGTTGAAAACGAACTGGGACGACACCTTGTCGGTCCTGAAGTCCATTTCGGTGCCCAGAAGGAACAGCACCGCCTTTGCATCCACCACGACCCGTACGCCCTTGTCCTCGACGATGGCGTCGAGGGGGCCGACTTCAGTGGTGGTATCCAGCTTGTAGGACATGCCGGCGCAGCCGCCGTTCTCCACGCCGACCCGCACCGCGGTTCCCGGCTCGGCCGAGCCGGAGAGAATCTCCCGCAACCGCTCGGCGGCGGCGTCGGTGATACGGATCACAGGAGGTAGGCTGCGCTTCGGCGCGGGCTTGGACACGGGGTCGGAAATCAGGCTCATGACGCATCTCCCAACCGCGCCGTTTCAAGGACGGCGGGCGGCATCTCCCATAAATGGAGGATGACCCGGCCTGCTTCAAGCCTTTACACCCCCATGCGGGAGAGAAGGCGCAGCGGAAGCACACGGAATAAAGGCGTTCGGCGGCATGATTCGCCATGACTGCGTGTCCCGCGCTACCCCGCTTGAAGGGTTGGCCTGAGGACACAGCGGCCTGGTTGCACCGCAAGCGACGGGAGAATGCCCCCCTTTCCCGTCGAGGCGTCGCATGCACCGCTCAGGCGCCGGTAATCCCGCGCGGATCCACGTCTAAGGGGATTTCCCCGCTTTTGTCTTTTCGCAAGCAGTGACAATCTTCTGTCAAAGCGCAGCGCCGTGGAGCAGGTACGGGAGTCGGGCGGGAGCCCCGTCCTTCCGGCCGGATAAAGGACCCGAGACCCGCAAGCCATGAGCCACGCCCCCCTTCGCTTACCGCCAATCTGCTTCGCCGTCGCGGCGTTTGCCTCGACGACGCTCGCCGCGGCGGCGCCGGTTCAGGCCGAGGTGTCATCCGCGTTCGGCCAAAGGGTGCTTGGCGGGGCGCCCACCCTTTGGGCGACCGCCGTTGCCCTCGTCGCGGCCACCGTGGTCGGCGGCATCGTCTATCTCGCCGCTCGTCTCATCTCCCATCGCCGCGCAAAGACCGGCAACATGCCTGCGGCCCGGACGCCCATGCGCGCCGCCGTAGGTGCCCTTCTCTTGCTGGCCGGGCTGCTGTTGGTGGTGACGGTGGTTGTCTATCAGGCGAGTGTGCGGAGCACGGTCTCCAGCACGCGCCGGATGCTCTCCACCCTCGCGGAGGTACAGGCGCGCAGCATCGCGCAGGATCGCACGCGCCTCGAAGCGGGAGCCCTCGCCTTTGCCTCGAGCCGCCTCATTTCAGAAGATGTCGAGCAGTGGCGGGCCAGCGGCTCCGACGCCAGCCGCGACCGGCTCCGCCTTCTCCTCGCCGAAGCCGCACGGGCCTTCGGCTTCCAGACGGCCGAGCTGTGGACATCCAACGGGACCTTCATCGTGGGAACCCTGGGCACGCCACAGCGCCCGGACCTGCGGGAACGGCTCGGGCGCGTCGCGGCCACCGGCCAGCTCACCGCCGTGCCGCCGCCGCGAGACGCCTCCCAGGGCGCCATCGCCGGCTTCCTGGTGAACATGCCGGTCGCGACCTCCACCGGCGCCGAGGCCTGCTGCGTCCTGTTCCTGGAAGCGTCCGGCCGGCCCGAGGCGCATCCGCTGCTGGCGACCATCCTCTACAACACCCGCACGGCGGAGGCCCTGCTGGTGCGCCCGGACGAGCGTGGCGGATCAATCGTCACCGCCGCGCTGGGCGCAACGCGGGCGGACACGGCCCGCAGCCTGCCCGCCGACCCTTATGCCTTTGCCGCGACCCGCGAGCGTCCGGGCACGAGCGGTCTCGGTACCGACCACGGCGGCCAGAGCGTGCTCGCCGTGCGGGCCGAGATTCCGGGCAGCTCATCGTCGCTGGTGGTCAAGATCGACAAGGACGAAATCCTGACCGGGGCCCGCACGTCGGCCTTCCTGTCGGCGGCTCTCGCCTTGGTGCTGCTGCTGCTCGCCCTCGCCGTCGGCCGGGGCCTGTGGCAAAAGAACCGCCTGCGGGAGGCCGCGCGCGAGTTGAAGGCGACCCGCGCCGTCAATGCCGCGGAGGCGCGCTTCCGCGCAGCGTTCGACCAAGCCGCGTCCGGCATGATGAACCTTTCTCCCGAGGGCATCATCGTCCGGGCCAACGGCACCGCCTGTGCCTTGCTGGGCCGCATGGCGGAGGAACTCGTCGGCCGCAGCGTGGAGAGCCTGCGCGATGCGGCCGACACCGGGGCGCGGGAGGATCCGGTGCATGCCCTGGTGGTCGGCGAGGCGCCGCTGGTCCATACCGAGGAGCGGTACCTGCGCAGGAACGGCGGCGCCGTCTGGCTGGCCTGCACCTTTTCCCTCGTGCGTGACCACGGCGGAACCCCCGACCACATCCTCCTCGTGATGCAGGACGTCACCGCCCGCAGGGCGGCGGAGGCGGCGCTGCGGGAAAGCGAGGAGCGCTTCGACCTTGCCGTGAAGGGCTCGGACCAGGGTGTCTGGGATTTCGACGTGCGCTCCGGCCGGCTGTACCTCTCGCCGCGCGCACGAGAACTTCTCGGCATCGGCCCGCAGACCCCCGACGACATGAAGCATGTGTGGAACAAGCTCCTGCCTCGCGCCGACCGCCGCAAGCTGGTCACGGCCTGGGCGCGCCTCATTCGCGGCGAGGAGCAGAGCTTCGAATGCGAGGTACGGCTGCTCCTGCCTGACGGCAGCTACAACGACTTCCTCTCCCACGGCCTCGCCGCCCGCGACGACCACGGCGGGGTGACCCGGCTCGTGGGGATGATCGCCGACATCAGCGAGCGCAAGCAGACCGAGCGTCGGCTGCGGCTGTCCGCGGCGGTCTTCGCCTCCTCGATGGAGGGGCTCGTGGTGACCGATCTCGATGCGATTGTCTCCGCCGTCAATCCGGCCTTCACACGCATCACCGGCTATGCGCCGGAGGAGATCATCGGCAAGACCATGCGCATCATGCATTCGGGGCGGCATGATCGCGAATTCTACCGCAGGATGTGGGACGCCCTGAACGCCACCGGATCCTGGCAGGGCGAGATCTGGAACCGCCGCAAGAACGGCGAGATCTTTCTCCAGCAGCTGACCATCAACACCGTCTACGATCAGGCCGGCGTTCCGCAGAGCTATGTCGGTGCCTTTCAGGACATCACCCAGATCAAGCACTCGGAGTTCCAGCTCGATCGCATCGCCCACTACGATCCGCTCACCGACCTGCCGAACCGCACCCTGCTCGCCTCCCTTCTGGACCTCGCGGTCAACCGGCCGGACAAGGCGTGCGCGGTGATCTTCATCGACCTCGACCGGTTCAAGACCGTCAATGACAGCCTCGGCCATCTGGTCGGGGACCAGGTGCTGCAGATGGCCGCCGCACGGGTCAAGGCGGCCCTGGACAGCAGCGCCACGGCCGGACGCTACGGCGCCGACGAGTTCGTCGTGATCCTGGAGGAGGTGGACGGCCCGGACGATGCCTCCTCCGTCGCCATCCGCCTCATCTACGAGCTTTCCACCCCCTTCGTGCTCGCCGACGGCCGCGAGGTCTATCTCGGCGCCAGCGCGGGCATCAGCCTCTATCCGGAGGACGCGGACAGCGCCCAGAGGCTGCTGCAGCACGCCGATTCCGCCCTAGCCGAGGCAAAGTCCCACGGGCGTGGGAGCTATGCCTTCTACACAAAGGCCCTCACCCGCAGTGCCCGCATCCGCATGGAGATGGAGGCCGATCTCCGGCGCGGCCTTGCGCGCGACGAGTTCCGCCTTAATTTCCAGCCGGTGGTGAGCCTGGCCACCGGCCGCATCCATGGTTCGGAAGCGCTGGTGCGCTGGCACAGCCCGGTGCACGGCCTGGTGACGCCCAACCGCTTCATCCCGTTGGCCGAGGAGACGGGGCTCATCGATTCGCTCGGCGCCTGGGTCATGGAGGAGGCGTGCCGGCAGATGGCCGACTGGCTGGCGAAGGGGGCCGATCTCGACTTCATTGCCGTGAACCTCTCTCCGCGCCAGTTCCGGCGGGAATCCCTGAGCGAGCAGGTGGAGGATATTCTGCGGCGCACCGGCCTGCCGGCGGCTCGGCTCGAGGTGGAGATCACCGAGAACGTGCTGTTCGAGGTCCGCGCCCCCGCGGAACGCAAGCTTCGCCAGCTCAAGGATCTCGGCGTGCGTGTGGCGCTCGATGATTTCGGGACCGGCTATTCATCCCTCGCCTACCTGAAGCGTTTCCCCATCACCAAGCTCAAGATCGACCGGAGCTTCGTGCGCGACCTGCCGCGCGCAGCAGATGGTGAGATCGCCACCGCCATCATCTCCATCGCACGGGCGCTGGGCATCGAGGTGGTGGCGGAGGGCATCGAGAGCCCCGAGCAGTGCGAGTTCCTGCGGGCGCGCGGCTGCGATTTCGGCCAGGGACACCTGTTCAGCCGGCCGGTGACCGGCGAGCGCTTCCTGCGCCTGGTGCTGCAGGGCCCCCTCCCCCCCACGCCCCTCCCGCGGCCCTCCGCCGTTCTGCACTGACGCCGGCGGGGCGGGCCTCGACGAGGCGTGCCCGGATCAGTCGTTCTTGGTGTCGAACGGCATCGGCAGGTCTTCCAGGGACACGATGCCGCTCGTCATGAGGTAGATGATTCCGCCGGTGATGATGGCGGCGATGACGCTCGTGGCGATCACCTTCCGCAGCAGCAGCGGCCGCACCGGCGCGCCCGGATCGGTGCCCGGCGTCACGTCCGCGCTTTCCGCTTGGGAGCGCACGCCCCAGGGCAGCACCGCGAACAGGCTGGTCCACCAGACGATGAAATAGATGGCGATGATGGCACCGATGGACACCGGGCGTTCCTCACTCAACATCGCGCCGCAAGAGGCCGAAGCATCTCACCGGAGCGGCCTGGCTTTTCCGTCGAAAAGCTGAATTCGTCGCAGCTCGCATGTCCGAAGACCCACTCAGCCTTTCGGCCACGCCCGTCCCAAGACGATGCTCCGGGAGACAACGCTCCAGGAATGGCTCCAGGATGGCGCCCCGGGCGTGAGCGCGGGGCGCCCGCGCGCGGCGACGGCGCGGCCGCTCCGCTTCTCGGGGGCGGCCGGAAATCGCCGCGGCGGCCCTCAGGCCTGCTCCAGTTCCACCAGGGTGCCGTTGAAGTCCTTGGGGTGCAGGAACAGGACCGGCTTGCCGTGGGCGCCCGTCTTCGGCTCGCCGCTGCCCAGCACACGCGCACCGGCGGCCTTCAGTTGGTCGCGGGCGACGATGATGTCGTCCACCTCGTAGCAGATGTGATGGATGCCGCCGTCCGGATTGCGCTCCAGGAATTTGGCGATGGGCGAGTCGGCACCGAGCGGTTCCAGGAACTCGATCTTGGTGTTGGGAAGGGTGACGAACACCGTGGTCACCCCATGCTCGTGCTGCGGCACGGCGGCCGAGACATCCGCCCCAAGGGTATCACGATAGAGAGCGGCAGCGGCGGAGATGTCCCGCACCGCAATGGCCACGTGGTTCAGCCGTCCGATCATGTCTTCCTCCGCTCGTCACCCGATCCATAGCGCAAGCGACACCGGTGCGGAACACGCCGGAGGTCGCAGGCCGCTCACACCTCCAGGATGTGGACGTGGCAGACCGGCTTCTTCCCCCAGACGGCATTCACCGCGCTCCGCACCGCCCGCTCCAGCGATTCCGCGAGGGCGTCGGGATCGCGGCGGCGGGCCTTCGGCAGGTGGTCGAGAGTCGCCACCACCGTGTCGAGCACATGGTCGAGCATGTCGATGCCGCCCTCCCCGCGCTCGGGAACACCGGTGATCTCCACCGACGGGTCGCCGGCGAGGCCGCCCTGCCGGTCCACGGCCACCGCCACCGAGATCGCGCCCACGAAGCTGAGCTTGCGCCGCTCGGGAATGGCGCGCCCGCCATCCGGCAGCAGCAGACGCCCATCCTTGAAGAGACGCCCGAACGGCACGTCGTCCACCCGCTCGGCCGGCCCGGGCGCGAGGCGAATGACGTTGCCGTCATAGCAGGTGACCACCTCCGGCACCCCCAGGCTGCGCGCCAGCTTGGCATGCTCATGCAGGTGCAGCGCCTCGCCGTGCACGGGAACCGCCACCTGCGGCCGCACCAGGCGATACATCTGTTCCATCTCGCCCCGCCGGGGATGGCCGGACACATGGACGAGGGCAGAGCGGTCGGTCAGCACCTCCACGCCTCGCTTGATGAGGGCGTTGACGATGTGGTTCACCACCTTCTCGTTGCCGGGAATGGTGCGCGAGGAGAAGACCACGAGGTCGCCGGGCGAGAGCGCGATCTCCGGATGGTCGTCGTCGGCGATGCGGCGCAGGGCCGCGCGCGGCTCGCCCTGGCTGCCGGTGAGGATCGCCACGACCTTGTCCCGGGGCAGGAAGCCATAGGCCTCCGCCGTGCGAAAGGCGCGGATGCCGTCCAGCAGCCCCTGCTCGCGGGCGACCCCGATCACCCGCTCCAGGGCGCGCCCCACCACCACCACCTCGCGGCCATTGGCGTAGGCGGCCTCGGCAATGCCGCGGATCCGCGCCACGTTGGACGAGAAGGTGGTGAAGGCGACGCGGTGCTTTGTCTTGCCGATGATCTCCGTCAGCGAGGCGCAGACGTCCGCCTCGGAGGGGGAGACGCCGTCGCGGATCGCGTTGGTGGAATCGCAGATCATGGCCCGCACGCCCTCGTCGCCCAGCGCCGCGAGGCGGGCGACGTCCGTGGGCTCGCCCACGAGCGGGGTCGGATCGAGCTTCCAGTCGCCGGTGTGCAGCACCAGCCCGGCCGGCGTGCGGATGGCGATGGCGTGGCTGTCCGGGATCGAATGGGCGACCGGAATGAACTCCACCGAGAACGGCCCGATATTCAGGGGCTGCCGGGAGCGCACCACGGTCACGGGAAGCTCGGAGGGCGCGCCGGGCTCGCCCGCCCGCTTGGCTTCCAGCAGGCCGGCGGTGAAGCGGGTCGTGTAGATGGGGCACTTGAGGCGCGGCCATAGGTCCAGCACCGCGCCAATATGGTCCTCATGGCCATGCGTCAGCACGAGGCCGGCAATGTGCTTGCGCTCGGCCTCCAGGAAGCGGATGTCGGGCAGGACGAGGTCGACGCCGGGCGCCTCCTCGCCGGCGAAGCTCATGCCGAGGTCCACGATGAGCCAGGTCCGGGCCTTCCTCGGTCCGAAGCCGTAAAGGCCGAGATTCATGCCGATCTCACCCACCCCACCCAGGGGTGCGAAGACCAGTTCGTCGCTTGCAGCCATCAATCGATCACTTCCAGGAACGGAGCCGGGCCCACGCGAAAGACAGCAGCGGGCCAGCAAAGGAAATATGGGCAATCCCGCCAGCCGGCAGTCATGGCCAGCCGCGGGGAAAAAGCGCGGGCATCCGCATCATGCGGTCCGGGCACGGCTTTGCAACCCTCGAACCGGCCTCAGTCCGGGAGGGAGAGGGACACGTCGCCGGCGGTGATGATTTCCGCAACCCCGTCGCGGCGGCGCAGCATCATGGCACCGCGGGCGTCGATATTCTCGAACCGCCCCACCACCTCGCGCGCGCCGATCTTCACGCTCACCTGGTCACCCATGCCCAGGGCATGGCGCATCCAGTCGGAGCGGATGACGGGGAAGCCGGCGCCGGCATTCCACTGGTTCAGGCGCACCGCCATGGCGAGGTCGAGGGCCTCCAGCAGCCGGTCCGGCGCGGTCGGCGCGCCGTTGGCCTCCAGGCTGGTGGCCTTGTAGGGCAGCTCGTCCGGATGGTGCAGGCAGTTCACGCCGAAGCCGATGACCACCGCCGGCTTGCCGGAGGCGTCGGAACCGCCCTCCACCAATATGCCGGCCAGCTTGCCGCCGTCGAGCAGCAGGTCGTTGGGCCATTTCAGTTTCAGCATGTCGCCGGAGATCTGTGGCGCGGCGGAGAGGACCGCGTCGCGCAGCGCAAGCCCCGCTACGAAGCAGAGCTGGGCAAGATGCGCCACCGGTGCCGGATTGGGCAGCACCAGGGTCGCGAACAGGTTGCCAAGCTCCGACGTCCAGGGCCGCCCCCGCCGCCCCCGCCCGGCCGTCTGGATGTCGGCGACGAGCCAGACCGGCAGCGTCTCGCCACGCTGCAGGCGCGCGAGCCCCTCGGCGTTGGTGGAGCCGATCTGCGTGAAACGGATGATGGGAACCGTGGAACCCTGGAATTCGTAATGAGCCATCGTTCAGAAGAGCGACCTGGCAGCGGCACCCGCCGCCTCGATGAGAGGAGCGGGATAGACGAAATAGAAGATGGTGAAAAGCCCGCTGACCGCGAGCACCGCCTTCAGCTCCGTCGGCATGGGATCGAAGGCATCCGCCGGCTCGTCGAAATACATGATCTTGACGACGCGCAGGTAGTAGAAGGCACCTACCACCGACGCGAGCACTCCCACCACGGCGAGGCCGTAGAGGCCGGCCTGGATCGCCGCCACGAACACGTAGTATTTGGCGAGGAAGCCGGCGAGCGGCGGAATGCCGGCGAGGGAGAACATGAGCGCGCCCAGCATCAGCGCCATCAGCGGATTGCGGCTGGCGAGGCCCGCGAGGTCCTCGATGGTCTCCACCGCCTGGCCCTTGCGGCGCATGGTGAGCACGCAGGCGAAGGTGCCAAGGGTCATCATCACGTAGATGGCCATGTAGACCAGCACGCCGCGCACCCCTTCGCTCGTCCCGGCGGCAAGGCCCACCAGGGCAAAGCCCATGTGGCCGATGGAGGAATAGGCGAGCAGCCGCTTGATGTTGCGCTGGCCGATGGCGGCGAAGGCGCCGAGCACCATGGAGGCGAGCGAGACGAAGGCGACGATCTGCTGCCACTGGTGCGTCACGTGCGGGAAGGCCTCGATCACCACGCGGACGAAGATGGCCATGGCCGCCACCTTCGGCGCCGTGGCGAAGAAGGCGGTGACCGGCGTGGGCGAGCCCTCGTAGACGTCCGGCGTCCACATGTGGAACGGCACCGCCGACACCTTGAAGCACATGCCAGCCAGCAGGAACACGATGCCGAACACCAGCCCGATGGAGGGCTCCTTCACCACCGAGGCGATGGTCAGGAAATTTACCGAGCCGGTGAAGCCGTAGATCAGCGAGGCGCCGTAGAGCAGCATGCCGGACGAGAGCGAGCCCAGCACGAAGTATTTCAGGCCAGCTTCCGTGGACCGCACCGAGTCGCGGTTGATGGCGGCGACGACGTAGAGCGGCAGGCTCATCAGCTCGAGGCCGAGATAGAGCGCGATCAGGTCACCCGCCGACACCAGCATGAACATGCCGAGGGTGGCGATGACGAGGAGCACGGCATACTCGAACTTGGCCTGCTTCTCCCGGGCCTGCCAGTCCACCGACATGATGAGCGACACCACGGCACCGAGCACCGCCAGCAGCTTCATGTACCGGCCGAAGCTATCGATGACGAGGGAGCCGTTGAAGGCCGTGACCTCCACCGAAGGCGCAAGCAGCACCAGCACGCCGGTGGCGGCCAGCACCGCGATGGCGAGGCCGGTGACGAAGTTCGCCGCCCCCTCGCCGCGGAACGCGCCGATGAGGATCAGCACGATCGCCGAGACGGCGAGCACCAGTTCCGGCAGGACCGCGCCGATGGGAGGCAGGAGCTGCGACATGAGGCGACCTCGAAATCTAAAAGCTCAGCAGCAGGGCGGTCTTCACCGCTCCGGCCACCTGGTCGGTGCGCGCGACGACCGCGTTCACCGCATGGGAAGTCATGTTGAGGATGGGCGCGGGCCAGACGCCGAACAGGATGGTGATGACCACCAGCGGCACCATGATCACCACCTCCCGCGGCGAGAGGTCCATCATGGTCTTCAGCTTTTCCTTCTCCAGCGGGCCGAAGATGACCCGCAGGTAGAGCCACAGCGCATAGCCGGCCGAGAGGATCACCCCGGTCGCCGCGAAGAAGGCGATCCAGGTATTGCGCTCGAAGGCGGCGAGCATGGTCAGGAACTCGCCGACGAAGCCCGAGGTTCCCGGCAGGCCTACGTTGGCCATGGTGAACACCATGAGCACGGTGGCGTAGAGCGGCATGCGGTGCACAAGGCCGCCATAGGCCGCGATCTCGCGGGTGTGCAGGCGATCATAGATCACGCCCACGCACAGGAACAGCGCGCCGGAGACGAAGCCGTGGGAGATCATGAGGAACATGGCCCCCTGCAGGCCCTGCTCGTTCATGGCGAAGATGCCCATGGTCACGAAGCCCATGTGGGCAATGGACGAATAGGCGATGAGCTTCTTGATGTCCTCCTGCACCAGCGCCACCAGCGAGGTGTAGATGATGGCGATGACGGACAGGGTGAACACCATCGGCGCGAAATAGTGGCTCGCCTCCGGGAACATGGGCAGCGAGAAGCGCAGGAAGCCGTAGCCGCCCATCTTCAGCAGCACGCCGGCGAGGATGACGGAGCCGGCGGTGGGCGCCTCCACGTGGGCATCGGGCAGCCAGGTGTGCACCGGCCACATGGGCATCTTCACCGCGAACGAGGCGAAGAAGGCCAGCCACAGCCAGAACTGCATGCCGGACGGGAAGCCGTGGGTCAGCAGGACCGGAATGTCGGTGGTGCCGGACTGCCAGTACATAGCCATGATGGCGAGCATCATCAGCACGGAGCCGGCGAGGGTGTAGAGGAAGAACTTGAAGGCCGCGTAGATGCGCCGCGGCCCGCCCCACACGCCGATGATGAGGAACATCGGGATGAGGCCGCCCTCGAAGAAGAAGTAGAAGAGGACGAGATCGAGCGCGGTGAAGGTGCCGAGCATCATGGTCTCGAGCACCAGGAACGCGATCATGTACTCCTTCACCCGCTTATGCACGCTCTCCCAGGAGGCGAGGATGCAGAAGGGCATGAGGAAGGTGGTGAGGATCACGAACGGCAGCGAGATGCCGTCGACGCCCATGTGGTAGGCGGCGATCTCGCCGAGCCAGGGCTTCTTCTCCACGAACTGGAAGCCCTTGGCGGCCGCATCGAAGCCCGGCAGCAGCAGCAGCGACACCACGAAGGTGACGAGCGTCGTCCACAGCGCCACCCAGCGGGCGTTGCGGGCCGAGACCTCGTCGTCGCCCCGCACCACAAGGATGAACAGCGCGCCGATGAGCGGCAGGAAGGTGACGACGGAGAGGATGGGCCAGTCGGTCATCGTCACACTCCGGCGAACATGAACCAGGTGATGAGGGCCGCGACGCCGATGAGCATCACGAATGCATAGTGGTAGAGGTAGCCGGTCTGCAGCCGCACCACCCCGCGCGTCACGTCGAGCACGCGGGCGGACACGCCGTCCGGACCGAAGCCGTCGATGATGGTGCCGTCACCGCGCTTCCACAGGACCCGGCCGATCCACAAAGCGGGCTTGACGAAGATGAAGTTGTACAGCTCGTCGAAGTACCACTTGTTCAGCAGGAACTGGTAGAGCGCGTCCTGCGACTTGGCCAGCGCCGCGGGCACGGTGCGGTCCACGATGTAGAACCAGTAGGCGAAGAGCGCGCCGATCACCATCATCAGGGTCGGCATGTATTTCGCCCAGAGCGGGATCTCATGCATCTCGTGCAGGATGTGGTTCTCCGCCCCCATGAAGATGGAGTTGCGGAAGAAGTGGTGCACGCCCTCGCCCACGAACACGTTGTAGAGCGCGAAGCCGGCGATCACCGAGCCCACCGCCAGCACGCCCAGCGGGATCGTCATCACCTTCGGCGATTCATGCGCCGCCTCGTAATGGTGATGATCGTGCGGATGGCCGTGGAAGGTGAGGAAGATCAGGCGCCACGAATAGAAGGAGGTGAGCGCCGCCGCACCGACCGTCATCACCCACCCGTAGAGCGCGAAATAATTGTGCGCGGCCCAGGCCGACTCGATGATGGCGTCCTTGGAATAATAGCCCGCCAGGAAGGGGAAGCCGGTGATCGCCAGCGTGCCGATCAGCATCATCCCGTAGGTGAAGGGGATCTTCTTCCAGAGCCCCCCCATGTGCCGCATGTCCTGCTCGTGGTGCATCGCGTTGATGACCGAGCCGGCGCACAGGAACAAAAGAGCCTTGAAGCAGGCATGCGTCACGAGGTGGAACACGCCGATGGAATAGGCTCCCGCCCCCATGGCGACGAACATGTAGCCGAGTTGGGAGCAGGTGGAATAGGCGATCACCTTCTTGATGTCGTTCTGCACCAGCGCGATGGTCGCGGCGAACATGGCCGTGGTGGCGCCGATGAGCATCACCACGTTGAGCGCGGTCTGCGACAGCTCGAAGATGGGCGACATGCGCGCCACCATGAACACGCCGGCGGTGACCATGGTCGCGGCGTGGATGAGGGCGGACACCGGGGTCGGCCCCTCCATGGCGTCCGGCAGCCAGGTGTGCAGCAGGAACTGCGCCGACTTGCCCATGGCGCCGATGAACAGCAGGAGCGCGATGACCGTGGGCGCATCCCAGTGGTGGCCGAGGAACGGAATGGTCTTGCCGGCGAGCGAGGGCGCCGCCGCGAACACCTGCTCGAAGGCGACCGAATTGGTCATCACGAACACGGCGAAGATGCCCAGCATGAAGCCGAAGTCACCCACGCGGTTCACCACGAAGGCCTTCATGGCCGCGGCGTTCGCCGAGGGCTTCTCGTACCAGAAGCCGATGAGCAGGTAGGAGGCGAGGCCCACGCCTTCCCAGCCGAAGAACAGCTGGAGCAGGTTGTCCGCCGTCACCAGCATCAGCATGGCGAAGGTGAACAGGGACAGGTAGGCGAAGAAGCGCGGCCGGCACGGATCCTCGTGCATGTAGCCGATGGAATAAAGATGCACGAGCGAGGACACGGTGGTGACCACGATCAGCATGATCGCGGTCATGGTGTCGATGCGCAGCGCCCAGTCGATCTTGAGGTCGCCCACATAGATCCACTGCATCACCTGCACGCGCGCGTCGTGGCCGGAGAAGCCCACGTCGATGAAGGCGATCCAGGACAGCAGGCACGCGATGAAGAGCAGCGAGGTGGTCACCACCTCGCTTGCCCGCGTGCCGATGGTGCGGCCGAACAGGCCGGCGACGAGGAAGCCGAGAAGGGGGAGGAAGACGATCGCCTGATACATGGCCTCAGCCCTTCATGGCGTTGATGTCCTCGACGGCGATCGAACCGCGGTTGCGGTAGAACACCACGAGGATGGCGAGGCCGATGGCCGCCTCGGCCGCCGCGACGGTGAGGACGAGCAGCGCGAACACCTGGCCTGTCAGGTTCCCGAGGAAGGCGGAGAACGAGACGAGGTTGATGTTCACGGCGAGCAGGATCAGCTCCACCGACATGAGGATGACGATCACGTTCTTCCGGTTGAGGAAGATGCCGAGCGTCCCGAGCGTGAACAGGATCGCCGCGACGGTGAGATAGTGGGAGAGACCGATTTCCATGTCCGCCCCCCTCAAAGGCCCTGGCCGGGGCGCACCTTGACCACGTCCATCGCGGTCTTGGCGGTGCGCGCCACCTGGGCGGAGATGTTCTGGCGCTTCACGTTCACCTTGTGGCGGAGCGTGAGCACGATGGCGCCGATCATGGCGACGAGCAGCACGAAGCCCGCCGCCTGGAAGAAGTAGATGTAATCCGTGTAGAGCACCCGCCCGATGGCGGTGATGTTCGTCACGCCCGCGACCGAGGGCGGCACGGCCTTGACCGCCGAGGCGACGCCCGGCCCGGTCGCCCAGGCTCCCACCACCAGCACCAGCTCGGCGAGGAAGATGAGGCCCACCACGATGCCCACCGGCAGGTATTGCAGGAAGCCCTGGCGCAGCTCAACGAAATCCACGTCGAGCATCATCACGACGAAGAGGAAGAGCACCGCCACCGCGCCCACATAGACCACCACCAGGATCAGGGCGAGGAACTCCGCGCCGATCAGGATGAAGAGGCCCGCTGCGTTCACGAAGGCGAGGATGAGGAACAGCACCGACTGCACCGGATTGCGCGACGAGATCACCATGAAGGCGGACGCCACCAGCACGAAGGCGAAGAGATAGAAAAACGCTGCCGCGACGCTCATGCGCGAAGCCCCCCTCCCCGCGGCGCGCCCGCGCCGGTCATGTCCGGCCCCTTATGGCGGCCGGTCGATCGAATGCCTTGACGCATGCCAAAAGTCCACTGTCCCGACGCCGCGCCCCGGGCGACTTGCCCCGGCGCGGCGTCCTGCCGATCCCTCACGCCGGCCTGCGCCGGCAACCCCTAAAGCGCGCTCAGCGGTACGGAGCGTCGAGCGCGATGGAGCGCGCGATCTCGCGCTCCCACCGGTCGCCGTTCGCGAGCAGCTTTTCCTTGTCGTAGTAGAGTTCCTCACGCGTCTCGGTGGCGAACTCGAAGTTCGGCCCCTCGACGATGGCATCCACCGGGCAGGCCTCCTGGCAGAAGCCGCAATAGATGCACTTCACCATGTCGATATCGTAGCGCGTGGTGCGGCGGGTGCCGTCGTTGCGCCGCGGGCCGGCCTCGATGGTGATGGCCTGCGCCGGGCAGATGGCCTCGCACAGCTTGCAGGCGATGCAGCGCTCTTCGCCATTGGGATAGCGGCGCAGGGCGTGCTCGCCGCGGAAGCGCGGGGAGAGCGGCCCCTTCTCGAAGGGATAGTTCAGGGTCGCCTTGGGCTTGAAGAAATAGCGCATGGCGAGGAAGAAGCCCGAGACGAGCTCCGTGAGGAACAAGGCGCGCGCGGCCTGATCGAGCTTCATGTGCGCTCTCCCGGAAGGCGGTGCGGAATGTGGGCGAAGGCGGTCATTTCGGCGCCAGCCCGGTGAAGTGCAGGAACGCCGCCACCACCACCACGGCAAACAGCGAGATCGGCAGGAACACCTTCCAGCCGAGCCGCATGAGCTGGTCGTAGCGATAGCGCGGCACCATGGCCTTGGCCATGGCGAAGAGGAAGAACATGAAGCACAGCTTGATGACGAACCACACCAGCCCCGGCACCCAGGTGAAGGGCGGGAACGGCAGCGGCGAGAGCCAGCCGCCGAGGAACAGGATGGTCCCCATGGCGCACATGGTCATGATGGCCACGTACTCGCCCAGCATGAACAGCAAATAGGGGGTCGAGCCATATTCGGTCATGAACCCCGCCACCAGCTCCGATTCGGCCTCCACGAGGTCGAAGGGCGGGCGGTTCGTCTCGGCCAGGGCCGAGATGAAGAAGATGACGAACATGGGCAGGAGCGGCAGGAAGTACCAGTTCAGCAGGCCGAACCGGCCGTTCTGCGCCTCGACGATGGCGCTGAGGTTCAGCGAGCCGGCGCACATCAGCACGGTGATGATCACGAAGCCGATGGAGACCTCGTAGGACACCATCTGCGCCGCCGAGCGCAGGGAGGCGAGGAACGGGTATTTCGAGTTCGAGGCCCACCCGCCCATGATGATGCCGTACACGCCCAGCGACGAGATGGCGAAGATGTAGAGGCCGCCCATGTTGAGGTCGGCGATCACCCACCCGTCGGCGATGGGCACCACCGCCCACGCGGCGAGGGCAAGCACGCAGGTGACCAGCGGCGCCAGGAGGAAGATCGCCTTGTTGGCCCCCGCCGGGATGGTGGGCTCCTTCAGCACGAACTTCAGCAGATCGGCGAACGACTGGAACAGGCCGAAGGGACCAACCACGTTCGGGCCGCGCCGCAGCTGCACCGCCGCCCAGATCTTGCGGTCGGCCAGCAGGATGAAGGCGATGAAGACCAGCAGCGCCACCAGCAGCGCAAGGCTCTGCCCGAGGATGATCAGCACGTGGATAAGGGTATCCTGCCAGTTCATGTCCTTGATCCCGTGCCGGCTTCAGCCATTCCGTTCACCCACGCCATCGCCCTACTCCGCCGCTTCCGCCGCCGCCGCGAGGCGCAGCGCGGAGCATTCGGCCATCACCGCGGAGGCGCGGGCGATGGGGTTGGTGAAGAAGAAGTCCTCGATCGGCGGCACGAACGCCGCCTTGTCCACGGCGCCGCCCTTCTGCGCCAGCGTCGCCACCGCCGCCGGGTCGGCTGCCGCCACCTCGTCCACATGGCCGAGATGGGGATAGGCAGCGACGAGCTGGGCGCGCAGGGCCAGCACGTTGTCGAAAGGCAGGGTCTGGCCCAGCACGTCCGAGAGGGCCCGCAGGATCGCCCAGTCCTCGCGCGCCTCGCCGGGCGGGAAAGCGGCGCGGTTGGCGAACTGCACCCGGCCTTCGGTGTTCACGTAGAGGCCGGACTTCTCCGGATACGCCGCGCCGGGCAGGATCACGTCCGCCCGGTGGGCGCCCTTGTCGCCATGGGTGCCGAGATAGACCACGAAGGCGCCGGGGGCGACTTCCACCTCGTCGGCGCCGAGCAGGAAGGCCACGTCAAGGCCACCGGGGGCCACCATGGCCGCCACGCCCAGCCCGCCCTCGCCCGGCACCGCGCCCACGTCCAGCGCGCCGACGCGGGCGGCTGCGGTGTGGAGCACCGCGAAGCCGTTCCAGCCGTCCTTCACCGCGCCCACCGCCACCGCGACCCGCGCGGCGAGGGAGAGCACGGCCGCGCCGTCCGCGCGCGTCAGCGCGCCCTGGCCGACGATGATGACCGGCCGCTCGGCCTTGCGCAGCACCTCGCCAAAGGCGGAGGAACCGGCGAGGTCGGACAGGCTGTCCGGACCCGCGCCGAGATACTCATAGGGATAGGTGAGGTCCACCTTGGCGCCGATGAGGCCGATCTTCAGCCCGCCCTGCCGCCAGCGCTTGCGGATGCGCGCATTGAGAACGGACGCCTCGTGCCGCGGATCGGTGCCCACGAAGAGGATGGCGTCCGCCTGATCAATGCCGGCGATGGTGGGATTGAACACGTAGGTCGCGCGGCCCAGCGAGGGGTCGAGCGCCGCCCCGTCCTGACGGCAGTCGATGTTGGCCGAGCCGATCTTGCCGAGGAGCGCCTTGACCGCGAACACCTCCTCGACGCTGGCCAGGTCGCCGATGATGGCGCCCACCTTGTTCGGGACGGCCCCCTTCACCTTGGCGGCGATGGCGGAAAATGCCTCGGTCCAGGAGGCGGGCACGAGGCGGCCGTCCTTGCGCACATAGGGCCGGTCGAGGCGCTGGGTCTTCAGGCCGTCCCACACATAGCGGGACTTGTCGGAGATCCACTCCTCGTTCACCAGGTCGTTGTTGCGCGGCAGGATGCGCATGACCTCGCGGCCGCGGGTGTCGATGCGAATATTGGAGCCCACCGCATCCATGACATCGATGGACTCGGTCTTGATCAGCTCCCACGGCCGGGCATGGAACTGGTAGGGCTTGTGGGTGAGCGCGCCCACGGGGCACAGGTCCGCCACGTTGCCCTGCATCTCCGAGCGCATGGCGTGCTCGAGATAGGTGGTGATCTCCATGTCCTCGCCGCGGCCGATGGCGCCCAGGTCCGGCACGCCGGCCACTTCCGTGGAGAAGCGCACGCAGCGGGTGCACTGGATGCACCGATTCATGGAGGTCTTGACCAGCGGGCCGATATATTTGTCTTCCACCGCCCGCTTGTTCTCGGCGAAGCGCGAGGTGTCCGCGCCATAGGCCATGGCCTGGTCCTGCAGGTCGCACTCGCCGCCCTGGTCGCAGATGGGGCAGTCGAGCGGGTGGTTGATGAGCAGGAACTCCATCACCCCTTCGCGCGCCTTCTTCACCATGGGGCTCTTGGTGAGCACCACGGGCGGCTCGCCATTGGGGCCGGGGCGCAGGTCCTTCACCGCCATGGCGCAGGAGGCAGTGGGCTTGGGCGGGCCGCCCTTCACTTCCACCAGGCACATGCGGCAGTTGCCGGCGATGGACAGCCGCTCATGGAAGCAGAAGCGCGGAATCTCGACGCCCGCCGCCTCGCACGCCTGGAGCAGCGTGTATTCGGCCGGGACATCGACTTCTGTGCCGTCGACGACGATCTTAGCCATCCGCTTACTTCCCCGAACAACTTTCGACCAGGACCACGGCGAGAAGCGCCACAGCCCAGATGCTTCGGACCCACACCAGCGACCGCCCCTTCTTGGAGTGGAAGATCCACCCGAAGGCCAGCGCCAGCAGAGCGAAAGGCGCCATGACGAACATCGCCGTCCGGACCGCCATCCCGTCTTGAACCAGCCAGGCGAAGCCCCCGGCAGCGAAAACAATGCCGCCTAAGGTCACCCACAGCCCCATCTGCTCCCACTGTTCCGGCGTCGGTGCCGGAGGTGGAGGCACATAAGGCTCCATTTCCTACTCCGCCGCCACCGCAACCGGGTCCGGATGCGGGTTGGCGGCATACTGGTCGATGCGCGCTTCGATCACGTGGCGATAGTGCCGGATCAGCCCCTGCACCGGCCACGCCGCCGCATCGCCCAGCGCGCAGATGGTGTGGCCCTCGATCTGGGTCGTCACCTCCAGCAGCATGTCGATCTCGCGCTTCTGGGCGCGGCCCTCGGCCATGCGGTTGACCACGCGCCACATCCAGCCGGTGCCCTCGCGGCACGGGGTGCACTGGCCGCAGCTCTCATGCTTGAAGAAGGCGGAGATGCGGGCGATGGCCTTGATGATGTCGGTGGACTTGTCCATCACCAGCACGCCGGCCGTGCCGAAGCTCGACTTCACCGCGCGGGTGCCGTCGAAGTCCATGATGAGGTCTTCGCACTGCTCCGCCGGGATCACCGGGCAGGAGGCGCCGCCGGGAATGATGCCGAGCAAATTGTCCCAGCCGCCGCGCACGCCGCCGCCATGCTTGTCCACGAGCTCCCGGAAGGGAATGCTCATGGCCTCTTCCACCACGCACGGCGTGTTCACGTGGCCGGCGAGGGAGAACAGCTTGGTGCCCACGTTGTTCGGCCGGCCGATGGCGGAGAACCACGCCGCCCCGCGCCGCAGGATGGATGGGGCGACCGCGATGCTCTCCACGTTGTTCACCGTGGTGGGACAGCCGTAGAGGCCCATGTTCGCCGGGAAGGGCGGCTTCAGCCGCGGCATGCCCTTCTTGCCTTCCAGGCTCTCCAGCAGCGCCGTCTCCTCGCCGCAGATATAGGCGCCGGCGCCGTGGTGCACGTAGAGGTCGAAGGGGTAGTCGTGGATGTTGTCCTTGCCGATGAGGCGGGCCTCATAGGCCTGATCGACCGCCGCCTGCAGGCGCTCGCGCTCGAAGATGTACTCGCCGCGCACATAGATGTAGGCCGCATGCGCGCCCATGGCGAAGGAGGCGATCAGGCAGCCCTCGATCAGCGTGTGCGGATCGTTGCGCATGATCTCCCGGTCCTTGCAGGTGCCGGGCTCGGATTCGTCGGCGTTCACCACCAGATAATGGGGGCGGCCATCGGACTGCTTGGGCATGAAGGACCACTTCATGCCGGTGGAGAAGCCGGCGCCGCCGCGGCCGCGCAGGCCGGAGGCCTTCATCTCGTTGATGATCCAGTCGCGGCCCTTCTCCAGGATGGCCTTGGTGCCGTCCCAGTTGCCGCGCCGGAGGGCGCCCTTGAGGCCGAAGTCCTGGAGGCCATAGAGGTTGGTGAAGATGCGGTCCTTGTCGGCGAGCATGTCTCTCACTCCTCCGGATCGCGGACGCCGGTGCCGGTCTTGAGCGGCTCGCGCTCCGAACCGGTGACGGACGGGCTGGACGCCTTGGCCTCGGCCGCCACCGCCTCGCGCTTCTCGCGGGTATCGGCGCCGTCGGCGGCCTTCTCCTGCTTGGCCGCGGCGGCGCCGGTGGGGTCGGCCGGGCTTTCCTCCGCCGCACGCGGGCGGCCGGCGGAGAGAAGGTCCGGGGTTTCGGTGCCACCTCCGCCGGCGGCGGGAATGCTGGTGGTGAAGGCGTACAGCGCCGGGTCGGTCAGCACGCGCGCGCCGCCCTCGGGCTCCGAGCCATGGCGCGTGTTCTGCGGGCCGACCTTCACCGGACGGCCGGCCACGAGGTCATCGAGCAGCTTCTCGAAATTCTCGGGCGTCAGGTCTTCGTAATAATCGTCGTTGATCTGCACCATGGGCGCGTTGGTGCAGGCGCCGAGGCACTCCACCTCCAGCCAGGACAACTGGCCATCCGCGCTTACATGGCGCTCGTGGCCGATCTTCTTCTTGCAAACGTCGCGGATCTCCTCCGCGCCACGCAGCATGCAGGGCGTCGTGCCGCAGAGCTGGACGAAATACTTCCCCACCGGCTCAAGATTGAACATGGTGTAGAAGGTGGCGACCTCCAGCACGCGGATGTGCGCCATGCCGAGCCGGTCCGCCACCGCGCGGATGGCGGGTTCGGGAAGCCAGCCGCCAGCCGCCTTCTGGGCTTCCCAGAGCAGCGGCACCACGGCTGAGGCCTGGCGGCCTTCCGGATATTTCGCGATCAGCTTCTGCGCGATGGCTTCCAGCTCCGGCGTGAAGCCGAAGCTCTCGGGCTGCTCTACGGCAAGGCGGCGGACGGACATGGGTCAGATCCCGGAACGAGCCGCGCGCGGAGCGCACGCCGGCATCGGGCGAAGGGAGAGGAGAAGGCGGACCATCAACGATCCACCTCCCCGAACACGATGTCGAGCGAGCCCAGCACCGCCGACACGTCGGCGAGCATGTGGCCGCGGCAGAGGAAATCCATGGCCTGAAGATGGGCGAAGCCCGGCGCGCGGATCTTGCAGCGATACGGCCTATTGGTGCCGTCGGAGACGAGATAGACGCCGAACTCGCCCTTGGGCGCCTCGACGGCCGCATACACGTCGCCGGCCGGCACGTGGAAGCCCTCGGTATAAAGCTTGAAGTGGTGGATGAGCGCTTCCATGGAGCGCTTCATCTCGCCCCGCTTGGGCGGCACGATCTTGTTGTCCGTGGTGGAGACCGGCCCCGCCTCCTTCAGCAGACGCTCCACGCACTGCTTCATGATCTTGGTGGACTGGCGCATCTCTTCCATGCGCACCACGTAGCGATCGTAGCAGTCGCCGTGCTTGCCGATCGGGATGTCGAAATCGAGCTCGGAATAGCACTCGTAAGGCTGGGCGCGGCGCAGGTCCCACGCGGCGCCGGAACCGCGCACCATCACGCCCGAGAAGCCCCAGGCCAGCGCGTCCTCCAGCGACACCACGCCGATGTCGACGGTGCGCTGCTTGAAGATGCGGTTCTCGGTGACGAGGCCGTCGAGGTCGTCCAGCAGCTTCAGGAACGGATCGCAGAAGGCGCCGATGTCCTCCACCAGCGCCCGCGGCAGGTCCTGATGCACGCCACCGGGACGGAAATAGGCCGCGTGCATGCGGCTGCCGGAGGCGCGCTCATAGAAGATCATGAGCTTCTCGCGCTCCTCGAACCCCCAAAGCGGCGGGGTGAGCGCGCCCACGTCCATGGCGAAGGTGGTCACGTTGAGCAGGTGCGACAGCAGGCGCCCGATCTCGGAATAGAGCACGCGGATGAGCTGGCCGCGCCGGGGCACCTCGATGCCCAGGAGCTTCTCCACCGAGAGGCAGAAGGCGTGCTCCTGGTTCATGGGCGCGCAATAGTCGAGCCGGTCGAAATACGGCACCGCCTGAAGATAGGTCTTGGCCTCGATCAGCTTCTCGGTGCCGCGGTGCAGGAGGCCGATGTGCGGGTCGACCCGCTCCACGACCTCGCCGTTCAGCTCCAGCACCAGGCGCAGCACGCCATGCGCCGCCGGATGCTGGGGGCCGAAATTGATCTGGAAGTTGCGGACTTTCTCGTCCGGCTTCATCTCGTCGGCGATATCAACCATAAGGCGCTCCCTCAGCCGGCCTTGGGGGGCACGGGCGGCTGGCCCGAGGCCTTCTCGTCACCGGGAAGGACGTATTCCACGCCCTCCCACGGGGAGAGGAAGTCGAAGTTGCGGAATTCCTGCGGCAGGCGCACCGGCTCGTAGACCACGCGCTTCAGCTCGTCGTCATAGCGCACCTCGACGAAGCCGGTGGTCGGGAAGTCCTTGCGCAGGGGGTGCCCGTCGAAGCCGTAGTCGGTGAGCAGGCGGCGCAGCTCCGGATGCCCGGTGAACAGGATGCCGTACATGTCGTAGGCTTCCCGCTCGAACCAGTTGGCGCCGGGGAAGACCGAGCAGATGGAGGGCACCGGCGTGTCCTCGTCCGTCTCCACCTTCAGCCGGATGCGGATGTTCTGCTTGAGCGACAGCAGGTGGTAGACCACGTCGAAGCGCTTCTCGCGCGCCGGATAGTCCACGCCGCATACGTCGACGATGCAATGGAACAGGCAGGCCGGATCGTCGCGCAGGAAGGTGGCGACCTTCACGATCTGCGTCGGCTCGATGGCCAGCGTCAGCTCGCCATGGGCGATCGTCGAGCCGAGCACCGCGCCGGCCAAAGCCGCCGATATGTGCGCCGCGAGGTCGTTCAGGGTCTCGTCCATCGGATGCTCCCGGCTCAGCGCTCGATGGTGCCGATGCGGCGGATCTTCTTCTGCAGCAGCAGCACGCCGTAGAGCAGCGCTTCCGCCGTGGGCGGGCAGCCCGGCACGTAGATGTCTACCGGCACGATGCGGTCGCAGCCGCGCACCACCGCGTAGGAGAAGTGGTAGTAGCCACCGCCGTTGGCGCAGGAACCCATGGAGATGACGTAGCGCGGCTCCGGCATCTGGTCGTAGACCTTGCGCAGGGCCGGCGCCATCTTGTTGGTGAGCGTGCCGGCGACGATCATCACGTCCGACTGGCGCGGCGAGGCGCGCGGCGCGAAGCCGAAGCGCTCCACGTCGTAGCGCGGCATGGAAACCTGCATCATCTCCACGGCGCAGCACGCGAGGCCGAATGTCATCCACATGAGCGAGCCGGTGCGCGCCCAGGTGATGAGGTCGTCCGCGGTGGTGAGGATGAAGCCCTTGTCCGCGAGCTCGGCATTGACCTCCTTGAAGAAGGGATCATCCGCGCCCACGGGGCGGCCGGTGGAGGGATCGACGATGCCCGTGGGGGCCTGTGCGATCTCGGGCTTGGTAGCCGAAGGGGTCAGTCCCATTCCAGAGCTCCCTTGCGCCATTCGTAGATGAAGCCGACGGTCAGCACGCCGAGGAAGATCATCATCGACCAGAAGCCCAGGTCGCCGAGGCTGCCGAACGTCACCGCCCAGGGGAACAGGAAGGCCACTTCCAGGTCGAAGATGATGAAGAGGATGGACACGAGATAGAAGCGCACGTCGAAGGTCATGCGCGCGTCATCGAACGCATTGAAGCCGCATTCGTAGGCCGACAGCTTCTCCGGATCGGGATTCTGATAGGCCACGAGGAAGGGTGATACGAGCAGCGCGAGCCCGATCACCAGCGACACGCCGATGAAAATCACCACCGGCAGATAATCCATGAGCAACGCGTTCATTCTGCTCGCACCTCGGGGCGCTGGATCGGGGCCATAAGCGGCGCAAACGGTCAAAGCGCGAGAATCGGGCGACGCGCTTGAAGCGTGACCGCGCCGTCCGGCTAGAGGAATTCGAAACGACGCCGCAGCCTTATCGCAGCGCCAGATAGGAGGCAAGTGCGCGGTTCGGCGTAGGCCACATCCCGGCACGGCCCCGCCCCGCGCCACCGCTCACCGGCCCGGTCCGCTCCGCTGCGGTAACCGCCAAGCCGGAGGTTGGATCCGGCTATGGCGGGAGGCGTGAAGGAGCCGCATCCTTCAGGGCTGTGACACCGGTCCGGTTGGCGCCAGTCCGCTTCCCGCCTGCGTTTCCGGCCCCCATGCGACACAATGACATGCGCCGCCGGAAGAATGCCGCAGACGTGAAGGCGGCGCACCCGCAGAGCCGGCAGGCCGCGTCCACGACGGGCGAGTCGTGGACGCGGATCGCTCAGCGGCCGCGACCGCGCATCGGCATCGCCCGAGGGGCGAACGTGCGCGGCTGCGCGCTGCGGAACTGCGCGCCACCGGGCCGGAATTGCTGCGGCCGCACAACGGGCTTCATGCCCCCGCCATACCCGCCATAGGTGCGCGGGAGGCCGGGCTTCACCCCGCCATAGGCGCGCGGTGGCTTCTTGAACTGCTGCGCGCCGCCGGGGCGGTAGATCTGGCCGCCCGGCTTCGGCCTGAAGGCTGGATTGACGCCCGGCAGGAAGCCGTTGCCCGGCTTCGGCTGGAAACGGGGAATCGGCTTCGCGCCTCCGGGGAGACCCGGACCCGACGGGCGGCCACCCGGAGTGCCCGGCCCGAACTTGCCCGGTCCGGCCGGATTGAACTTGCCGGGCGCCGGCTTCCACGGCTGCATCCCGCCAGGACCAGGACCCGGATGAGGACCAGGACCAGGACCGGGACCGGGATGAGGACCAGGACCGGGACCAGGGTGAGGCCCAGGGCCGGGACCGGGACCTGGATGGGGACCGGGACCTGGATGGGGACCGGGGCCGGGCCAGGGGTGCGGTCCCGGCCAGGGACCGGGCCCCGGAGGCCGCGGGCCGGGGCCGGGCCACGGCGGGCGGGGCGGCGGGCGCCAGCCGGGATAACCCGGCCACACCGGCGGATAGACCCACCCCGGACCCCAGTTCCAGGAATTGTCCCAGGCGCTGCCCACCAGCACGCCGGCGCCGAAGCCCAGCAAGCCGACGCCGGCTGCGGTGTAGATGCTGTAGGGGTCGTATTGCGGCACATAGACCACGTCCGGATCGGCGGGCGTGATGTAGACCACGCTGCGCCCGCTCTCCTCCCGAGTGGTGACCACCTGCTTGTCGTTGCTCTTCAGCGCGCCGGCCGCCTCCGCCTTGGCGCGCAGGGTCTGGATGGCAACGGAGACGTCCTCGGGCTGATTCACGAACGCGATGCCGATATTGGCCGTGGCGTCGAGATCCTCGTTCAGCTTGGCGACGACGGTGGGGAAGCGCGCCATGGCCTTCACCGACGGATCCCACTTCTGGGCGTCGGCACCGGCGAAATTGCCCTTGCGCACGGCCGTCCTGTTGCGCTCGATCCAGCGCTGCGCCTGCACCAGCTCCAGCGGATAGGCGGTCGACGGCAGCATCTGCGCCAGCAGCGTATCGGGATAGAGCGCGTAGGGCGCGAGCATCTGCTCCAGCTGGGCCACCGTGAAGCCGGGCGGGCCGGAGGGTTGGCCGGCCGAAGAAGGCGCGGGCGGGGCCGGAGGGGCGCCGGCATAGGGCGCCGGCGCGGTCGCGCCGGGCGGAGGAGCGGAGGACGGTGCAGCCTCCGCCCCCGCCGTCGGCGGGGAGGGCGGTGGCGGAACCACCGCATTCGTGTCCGCAGCCGGCGGAGCCGATGGGGCGACGGCCGGTGCGGGACCGGCGGGGGGAGGCGGCGGGACCGCTTGGGATTCCTGCGCCGCCCCGGATGCCGGCGGCGTCTGCGCCAATGCCGGATAGAGGCTCGTGGTCCACCCGAAAACCAGAGCCACGGCGAGGCGCGACCACCCCGCGAACTCCTGGCGACGCCCGTGCAACGTCATGCGCCTCTCCGCAGTTCCCGCTCTGCCGTACCCACACCCGGTGGCCCCGAGATGCCCCCGGCGGCACCCGCCTCGGCGCGACAATGCGCAATCGGAAAACGTCCGTCCATACGGGTCATCCACGCAGCGTCTCGCTCACCGCCGCCACCAGCTGCTTGAGCGAAAACGGCTTGGGCAGGAAGGAGAAGTGCTCGCTCGGCGGCAGGTTGCGGGCGAACGCCTCCTCGGCATAGCCCGAGATGAAGATGACCTTGAGCGCCGGGTCGCGCGCCCTGAGCGCCCGCAGCAGGGTCGGGCCGTCCATCTCCGGCATCACCACGTCGGAGATGACGAGGTCCACCTTGCCGGCGCGCTCCATCACCTCCAGTGCTTCCACGCCGCTCGCGGCGGAGAGGACCTCGTAGCCCCGGTTGGCCAGCGCGCGGCTGGCGAAGGCGCGCACCGCGTCCTCGTCCTCCACCAGCAGCACGCGCCCGTGCCCGGTCAGGTCGGCGCCCTTCGCCTCCGCCGGATCCGCCGGGCGCGGCGTCTCCGCCTCCTCGATCACGCCTTCATGCCGGGGCAGGAACACACGGAAGATCGTGCCACGGCCCTGCTCGCTCTCCACCAGGATGGTGCCGCCCGTCTGCTCGACGATGCCGTAGACGGTGGAGAGGCCGAGGCCGGTGCCCTTGCCCACTTCCTTGGTGGAGAAAAACGGCTCGAAGATCTTGTCCTTGATCTCCGGCGGGATGCCGGTGCCGGTGTCGGCCACCTCCACCAGTACGTAATCCGCCTCCGGGAGGCGCTGGCCGAAGCCGGCGCACTCGGCCGCGGGGACGTTGGCCGTGCGCAGCGTGAGGATGCCGCCGTCCGGCATGGCGTCCCGCGCGTTCACCACCAGGTTGATGATGACCTGCTCGAACTGGTTGACGTCCACCTTCACCGGCCACAATTCCCGTGCGTGCTGCACCTCCAGCGTGATGCGCTCGCCGATGAGGCGGCGCAGGAGCTGCGTCACGTCGGAGATCACGTCGGTGAGCTCGATCACCTGCGGACGCAGGGTCTGGCGCCGCGAGAAGGCGAGCAGCTGCCGCACCAGGCCGGCGGCGCGGTTCGCGTTCTGCTTGATCTGCATGATGTCCGGGAAGGACGGGTCGCTCTGCCGGTGCTTGAGAAGCAGCAGGTCGCAATAGCCGATGATGGCGGTCAGCATGTTGTTGAAGTCGTGCGCCACCCCGCCCGCCAGATGGCCCACCGCCTGGAGCTTCTGCGATTCGGCGAACTGGGTCTCCAGCTGCTTCTGCTCGGTGGTGTCGATGGCGCACAGGGCAATCTCGCCACCCCCGGCCGATCCGAGCGCGGCGGCGTAGAGGCGGGCCGAGCGCCCGCTGCCGGCGGAGAGGATGACGTCGCACGGCGGCGGCGGTTCCGTCCCGGCACGGGCGCTGGCGAGCAGCTGGTCGGCACCGGCGGCATCCGTCACCAGTGCGGCCAGGGGCTGGCCCGCCGCATCGCCGAACAGCCGCGCAAAGGCGGCATTGGCCGCCCGCACGCGTCCTGTGCCGTTCACCAGCGCCATGGCGAGGGGCGCCCGCTGGAAGAAGAGGTCGCCGTCGGCATCGATGCTGGCGGCCGGCTCTCCGGCGGGCAGCGCAGCGTGTACCGCATCGAGGGGGAGAACCACGGCCGTCGCGCCGGCGGCCGCGCCGGACGGGTCCGGGGCAAGCCGCATCAGCGCCGGCAGCGCCGTCCCGTCCCTCCGGGTGAGATCAAGGGTGAGAAGGCCGTTTCCCTTGCGGTCGCCCAACACCGCCCTCAGCCGGCCCAGATGCTCCGGCGCCACCACCTGCCGCAGGTCGAGCCCGTCCGGCCCCAGCTCCGCCAGCGGGTAGCCGAGAAGGCGGCACAAGGTGAGGTTCGGCGATACCAGGCGGTCGCCGGCGAGCCGCGCGATGCCTGCGGGCGCGTTCTCCCATGCCGCGATCAGTTCCGCCCCGGGCAGGGGCTCGGCTTCCGCAGCAGCAGGGCCAGCAGCGACCGGAGGAGCGGCGACGGGACCCTCGAGAACCGCATCCTCGGACAGCCGGACGGTCCACAGCACACGCCGCGGCGAGCCGAGGGGATGGACGGAAACCTCGAGCTGACGTCCGCGCTGCCCGGTGGCGAACGAAATGGCGCGCGCATGGACGGCATTGCGCGCCACCGCTTCCAGCATCTCGGCCACCAGGCCCTGGCTGCCGGGAATGCGGGCGAGGAAGCGCTCGGGTGTCGGCGCATCCTGGGTGCCGGCGCGGCACATACGCAGATAGGCGGTATTCGCCTCCGCCACGCGCTCGCCGTCCTCGACCACGGCCATGGCGTCTCCGGAGGCCGCCAGCGCGGCCGGTCCCAACACATCCTCCGGCTCCGCGCCCCCGAGGCTGCGGCGCATGGCGAGCACGAGCTCGAACCCGCCCGCAACGGCCAGGGCCGCCACCAGGGCCGAGAGAATCATCGAGGAGCTGTCGGCGAACACGAATGCAGCGGCAAAGCCGCCGGCGAGCGCCGCGAGCAGCACCGCCGCGCGCCCGGCGGGCAGCAGCCGGCCAGCGCGCCGTTTCACCCGGCCCTGAGGACCGCGTCCGCCGGGCCCGCGTCCGCCCGGCTCGCGTCCACCCTTGGCTTCACTCATGAGATCCCTGCCTCGCATCGCCGGCCGCGCCCGCGCCCGCGCCAATCGCGCACGCTGGTCCCGGCAGATTCGCCTGCGACTTAAATCCTGCCATGATTATCAACAAAACCTTAGGCCCTGAGGATTAGGATGGTTGGGTCCTGTGGCCCGTCCGCTGCGGCGAACGGGAATGGGTGACGCAAGGTCAGATCGACGTGTGTCGAGCCGGCATGTGGGACCCTGGAGGTTTTCGGGTAAAGTGTGGATGTTCTGTCCTCGCCTGTGCGGCTTTTGCAGCGCCCCTTGAATCAGCCCCCAGGCAGGAAAGCGGAGGCAGGATGCTACAGCAGTTGTTCGGTACCGAGCTCGCATTCCCGATCCGGGTCGCCGTGGCGCTCGGCGTCATAGCCGCCCTGCTCGGCGTGACGGTGGTGGTGATGCGACGCCTCGCGGCCCGCAGCCGGGCAGGCGGAGGCCGCAGCGGCCGGCCCGGCCCCCGTATCGCGGTGATCGACACCGTCACGCTGGACCAGCGCCGCAAGCTGGTCCTGGTCCGGCGCGACGATGTGGAACACCTCCTTCTCATCGGCGGCGGCAGCGACCTCGTGATCGAGCCGCAGATCGGTGCACGCCCCGTGGAGGCCAGTGCCGGCTTCACCCCCGCCGCCATGGCGCCCGCGCGGGAAGCCCCCGCCCCGCTGCAGCGTGCCGTCCCGCGCCAGCGCCTGCCCGCATCGGCCCCGTCGGCCCTTGCCGCGCCCGCAGAAGCTCCCGAAGCGACGGAAACCGCCGCAAGCCCCCCGGCCGCGGAGCCCACCCCCGCCGAGCCGCCACGCCGACTTCCCATCGGGCGCAAGCCGCTGCTGCGGGGCGACGGCACCATGTCGGTCGCCCGCGCACCGCAGCGCGTCGCCATTCCAGGCAAGCCGGCCGGTGAAGCCGAGGCCGCCGCCACGCCGGGCGTTGCCGCCCAGGCTTTGGCCGGGCCGCCGGTCGTCGCACCGGTTATCGCTCCCATGGTCCGCGATGCCGAGCCGGCGCGACGCGCCCCCGCGATCGAACCGAGGCCGGACACCCGTGCGGATGCCCGCCCCGACGCCCGCATCGAGCGATCCACGGAAGCGGTCCCGGGCGTGGCCCCGGCCGCCGAGGGCGTGTCCCTTGATGTGTCGGCGGCCGGCAACCGCCTCGACGTGATGGTGCAGCGGCTCGACGCCGCGCTGAAGGAACCAGCGTCGCCGCAGCTCAGCCTCGCCGACCTGCTCGGCGACGCGCCCGAGGGGCCGGCTGTGGAGGCGTCGGAGGGGACTGCGGGGCCCGATCAGGATCGACCTGGCCGGTTCACCATGCGCCCCCGCGCGGAACCGCGCATGGGAGTCGAGACGGCGCGCGGGCGCAGCGATTCCCTGCCCCGCTTCGAGCGCCCGGCGGTTGCCGGCCGCCCCGAAACCCCCATGCGGCCCCGCGAATTCGCCTTCCGCCCCAATCCCGAGGCCGAAAAGCGCGAGGATGAGGGAAAGCGCGAGCTTCCCGCCCCGCGCGATTCGGCCCCCCGGGATCCGGCGCCGCGTCCCGTCGAGCCGCAATCGCGGGAGCCGGTCGCCCGCGAACCGGTCCTGCGCGACCCCTCGCCCAAGGCGGCGGACAGCGCAGCCGATCTCCGCAAGACCTTCGATGTGACCCAGCGTCCGACGGTCGAGCTTCCGGCGCCCGAGCCACGCGCCCCGGCGATGCGGGCGGACGATGCACCGGCCGTCCAGCCGGCGGCACCCGCGCCGCAAGCGGCGGTGGACCCGCTCGACGACTTCGATGCGGAAATGGCGAACCTGCTCGGCCGCAGCACCGCCCGCAACCGCTAGGGAGCGATCCGGGCAGAGTGAACCCACCTACTCGGGACATCGCCCTCTAACTCTTGGAAAGAGAACGCGTTTTCCTCACGCGAGGCGGCGGGAGCAGGACCGCAAGAGGTGAGACCCGACGCAGAAGGGGCCGGCGACGTTTCCCGTCGCCGGCCCCTTCTGCGTTTGCGCTCCCAAGCGGAAGCCCGGTGCGCGGGTCAATCGTCGCGATAGACGCGCTCGCGCCGCTCGTGCCGCTCCTGCGCTTCCACCGAGAGGGTGGCGATCGGGCGGGCCTCCAGGCGCTTCAAGGAGATCGGCTCGCCCGTATCCTCGCAGTAGCCGTAGGTGCCATCCTCGATCCGCAGCAGTGCGGCGTCGATCTTGGCGATGAGCTTGCGCTGGCGGTCACGGGCGCGCAGCTCGATGGAGCGGTCGGTCTCGGACGATGCCCGATCGGCGAGATCGGGGTGGTTCTGGTTCTCGTCCTGAAGGTGCTGCAGCGTCTCGCGGGCCTCCTTCAGGATGTCCTCCTTCCAGCGCAACAGCTTCACGCGGAAATATTCGCGCTGCCTGTCGTTCATGAAGGGCTCGTCCTCGCGGGGCCGATAGTCCTCGTCGATATGGATCGACATCAGCAAGGTCCTCAATATGCGTCGCTGAACCTCTGGCGCGAGGCGACCGGGCCGCATCTCGCGATGCCGTCCGCTGCGCCCTGCCCCGTCAACGAACTGGAGCATTCCCCCGCCGATCCGACCGGCGGAGCCGAACCCCGGCCAGGAAGACACTCCCACGTCGCCGCGCTTATATCGGCGCCGCAGGTTCTCGACAACCGCTTCGCTGGCGCCGCATCGAGCGCTCCCTCCGCTTCGATCCGGGGCTTGACGCGCAGGGCGCGGGTGCCGACCCTGCCGCAATGCGGTAAAGGCGGCGCGAGGGTGCGCTGCGGGAAGGCGAAATCGATGCGGTTCGAGGGTACGAAGAGCTATGTCGCCACGGACGACCTCAAGGTCGCGGTCAATGCCGCCATCGTCCTCGAGCGCCCGCTGCTGATAAAAGGCGAGCCGGGCACCGGCAAGACCGTGCTGGCACAGGAGGTGGCGGGCGCGCTCGGCGCCCCGCTGCTCGAATGGCACGTGAAGTCCACCACCAAGGCGCAGCAGGGCCTCTACGAGTACGACGCCGTGGCCCGGCTGCGTGACAGCCAGCTCGGCGACCCCAAGGTGCACGACATCGCCAATTATATCCGTCGCGGCAAGCTGTGGGCGGCGTTCCAGTCGGACGTGCGCCCGGTGCTGCTCATCGACGAGGTCGACAAGGCGGACATCGAATTCCCCAATGATCTCCTGCAGGAACTCGACCGCATGGAGTTCCACGTCTACGAGACCGGCGAGCAGGTGAAGGCGCAGCAGCGGCCCGTGGTGATCATCACCTCCAACAACGAGAAGGAGCTGCCCGACGCCTTCCTGCGCCGCTGCTTCTTCCACTACATCCGCTTCCCCGACGCCGACACCATGCGCGCCATCGTCGAGGTGCACTTCCCCGGCATCAAGCCCCGCCTCGTCTCGGAGGCGCTGCGCCTCTTCTACGACCTGCGCGAGATCCCCGGCCTCAAGAAGAAGCCCTCCACCTCCGAGCTCATCGACTGGCTGAAGCTGCTGCTGGCCGAGGACATGGACGCCGAGATGCTGCGCGAGAAGGACGTGCGCAAGGCGATTCCGCCTCTGGCCGGGGCCCTGCTCAAGAACGAGCAGGACGTGCATCTGTTCGAGCGCCTCGCCTTCCTCGCCCGGCGCGAGCAGCGGTGAGCGGCGGGGTTGGTCATGGACGGCACCGCGCTCCTCGTCACGCTGCTGGTGGTGGGGGCGCCTTTGGCGCTGTTCTTCGCCATGCGCCGGCACCCCGCCCTCCCGCCGAAGGCGTCGCAGCCCAAGCCGCGTGAGCGCACGCCGCCCGGCGATTTCGGCATGGCGCGGGAAGCCTCGGAGCCCGCGCCGGCACGGACCGAAGGCGATGCCACCTCTTCCGCCGTTGCATCCGGCGCGGCGGCGGCAGCAGCAGGCGGTGCGTTCATCCTCGCCGCGGGGGCGCGGCATCACGCATCGGAAGGTGGCCGGGAGTCACCGCAGGCGGAAGCCGATGGCCCGGACGGCGGCGGCGGCGCGCACGGCGGCGGGGAAGGCGACGGCGACCTCTAGGGTCTTGTCGCGCGGCGGCGGAACCGGCGCGCACGGCGGGGCGACCAAGGGACTGCCAAGGAACTGCGACCAAGGGACTTTCGCGGCGGGGCTCTGCTCGGCAGACGGTTCCCGGCCGCCCGCGGGGCACCATGTTCCCATCGGCGGGGTTTCTATCGGCGGGCGGCGGCAGGGCCCCTGCGCCGCCCGCGATGGATCACCACCATGCCTTGCCGATGTTGAAGGTGTAGCTGAGCGAGACACCGGCCATGAACTGGTTGGCGTCCGACGTGAGCGGCGAGGAGGCCGCATCGCCCAGCAAGCGACCATAGGTGCCGTAGACGCCGGCCTCGAAGCCGTTGCGGAAATTGTAGGTGAGCTGCGCGGTGGCGCCGACGAGGTCGAAGCCCGCGCCGGCATTGTAGACGGGCAGCGGATTGCCCCAGGCATTGGCCACGAACGCCTGTTGCGGGGTGATGCCGAAATAGGTCTCCATATAGCCCGAGCCGCCATAGGTGAGGCGCGGGCCGACGGCGAAGCGCCACTGGCCGTAGGGCACGATCACGTCGGCGCCGATCAGGCCCCGGATGCCCTCGAAGCCGCCCACGCCATAGCGCAGCTCGGCCCGGGTGCGGAACCAGTCGGTGATGTACCACTCGGCAAAGCCGCCCGCCTCCACCGCGACGCCTACATCGCCGAGCCCGGTGAGACGGAAGGCGTCGTCCTCGCTGCGGCCCCAGTCGAGCCGGCCCACGGCGCCGATGCGAAACGTGCCGGTATCGAAGAGGGCGATGGACGGATTGTCGTCCACGCTCCGGAAGACATTGAGCTGGCTCGCCTTGCGGATGGAGAAGATGAGCCCCGGGCGGAACGAGTAATTGTCCGCGCCCGGATAGCTGGGCTCCGCCTGGCCGGAAGCGCCGAGGGTCAGGTACCAGTCCTCGTTCGCCGAAGGCGCCACAGGCTGGGCCGGAGGCGGCGAGAACAGCTCGGCCGCCTGCGCCGAAACAAGGCCACCGGCGGTGAACGCCGCAGCGAGCAGAACGTGACGCAACTTACCCGACCGGACCATGAGCCAACCCCTGAACGAACCGCGGCCATCCTGGAGCCGAGCCGTTTGCAATTCTTGAACGGACGAGCGGGCATGCCGCATCCGCTCCAACAGACCAAGGAGAGGGTTAACGCCCTGTCCGGTCAAGGCCTTGCGGACGATTACCGGCGGACCGTTGCAAAACCATCACGGCTCTTGCGGCGACGCCGGCGCATCCCGCCGGCCCCGGCGGTACCGCGACCACAGCAGCGCCGCGCAGACGCCGACCAGGGCGCCGGCGAGGCCGTACCAGGTCAGGGCATATTCGAGGTGCCTATTGGGGAAGGCGATCCGCGTGCCGCCGCCTTCCGGCAGGCCGCCCGGCACCGAGGTGGCGTCGGCATCGAGGATGAGCGGCGCGGCCCCCGCGACGCCGCGCGCCGCTGCGATGCCGGCCGGATCCATCCGGTAGAAGGCATTGCGGGCCGGATCGTTGGCCGGCACGAACCAGCTCGCGTCCTCCGGCAGCCGCAGGAGCCCCGTCACCACCACCTCGCCACCCACCTGTCCGGCGACCCGCGTTGCCGGGTCCTTGCGGTCGAGGGGCACGAAGCCGCGATTGACGAGGATGGGCGGGCCATCGGAGCGGATCAGCGGCGTCACCACCAGGAAGCCCTGCCCCTTCAGCGGGCCGGTCGCATCCTCGCCGCGCACGGTGAACACCAGGGTCTCGCGCGCATGGTCGAAGACGCCACGAGCGGTGATGCGCCGGTATTCGTCCGCCTCGGACGAAAGGGCCGGCCAGGTCGCAGGCGGCGGCACGGGCATGGGCGGCGCATGGATGCGCGCCTCGACGCGGGCGAGCAGCGCCTCCTTCCAGGCGAGACGCTCGAGCTGCCAGGTGCCGAGGCCGAGGAGGACGGCAAAGGCCGCGACGGCGGCCACGGCGGGCAGCAGAAGACCGCGTCGCCCCGCCGCTGCGCCGTTTGCACCCGCGCCGCTGGTCACGGGGCGGGGGTGTCGAGCCGCCCTTCGGAGGCCCTGTTGCGATATTGCAGCGCCACCATCACGCCCTTGAACGGCCGCAGCAGGCCGAGGGTGACGACGAGCACGGCCGGGATCCAGAGGAGCGCGTGCACCCACAAAGGCGGCTCGAACGTCACCTCCACCCAGAAGGCGAGCGCCACCACGATGAAGCCGGCGAGAAGAATGACGAACACGGCAGGCCCGTCGCCCGAATCCGCGAAGCCGTAATCGAGGCCGCAGGACGTGCACGCGGGGGCAAGATCCAGGAACCCCTTGAACAGCGGTCCCCGCCCGCAGCGCGGGCAGCGGCAGGCAAGACCCGCCGACCAGGGGGAGATGGGCGCGTGATAGGGTTCCATTCAACTGGCTCCTTCAGGCGCCGCCGCCCCGGGAAGGGAAATGAGGCCGCCCTGAAAAGGGAACGGGCGGGACGGTTCCCCGCCCCGCCCGTTCCGTAATGTCCTCAGTGGCCGCCGCCGTGGCCCGCCGCCGCCCATACATAGACGAAGGTGAACAGGAACAGCCACACCACGTCCACGAAGTGCCAGTACCAGGCCGCCGCCTCGAAGCCGAAATGCTTCTGCGGGGTGAAGTCGCCCAGATACGTGCGCAGCAGGCACACGGCGAGGAAGATGGTGCCCACGATCACATGGAAGCCGTGGAAGCCGGTGGCCATGAAGAAGGTGGCGCCGTAGATGTTGCCGGCGAAGGCAAAGTGCGCGTGCAGGTACTCATAGGCCTGGCACATGGAGAACAGCACGCCGAGGATCACCGTGCACCACAGGCCCCACTTCAGCCCCTCCCGGTCGCCGTGCACGAGGGCGTGGTGCGCCCAGGTCACCGTGGTGCCGGAGGTGAGCAGGATGAGCGTGTTCAGCAGCGGCAGGTGCCACGGGTCGAGCGGCTCGATCCCCTTGGGCGGCCACATGCCGCCGGTGAAGTCGAGGCGGGCATAGTTGATGGCCTCGCCGGTGAACAGCGACGCGTCGAAGAAGGCCCAGAACCAGGCGACGAAGAACATCACCTCCGAGGCGATGAACAGAATGACACCGTAGCGCAGGCCCAGCACCACCACCCGGGTATGAAAGCCGGCGCGGCTCTCGCGGATCACGTCCCGCCACCAGCCGAACATGGTGTAGAGCACGCCGAGGAAGCCCAACAACATGATGAGCGAGGTGCCGCCGTGCATCCACACCACCGCACCGGAGGTGAGGATGAGCGCGGCGACGGAGCCGATGATCGGCCAGGGGCTCGGATCGACGACGTGGTAATCGTGCTGCTTGACGTGTGCCTCGGCCATCTGGACGGCCTCCCCTTCCCAGTCTCGTCAGGGACCCTGCCGCCCCGCAATGCGGGGCGATGGGGTCCCGGTTCACGTTGCGCGGCGCGAACGCCGCTTCAAGATCAAACGCGCTCCGGCCGGTGCCGGGGGCGTCAGTTGGCCCGCACCACCGGCTTGTCCGCCGCCTTCTCCAGCGCCGCCCGCTCGGAGGGCGCCTTGGCCGGGAAGAAGGTGTAGGACAGCGTGATGGTGGACAGCGTCTTCAGGTCCGGATCCTTCTCGATGGCCGGATCCACGTAGAACACCACGGGCATGTCCATGGTCTCGCCCGGGGCCAGCACCTGCTCGTCGAAGCAGAAACACTGCATCTTCACGAAATAGGCCCCAGCCTGAGGCGGGGAGACATTGTAGGTGGCATTGCCGTGGGTCTCGGCGGACGCGCGGTTCTTCGCCGTGAAGTGGGCAAGGCTGGTCGCGCCGACCTTCACCGTCATCTCGCGCTGCGACGGCGCGAAGGCCCACGGCAGGCCGGGTGCCACGTTGGCATCGAAGCTGATGGTCATCTCACGCTCGATGGAGCTCGCCGGCGCCGCCTGGCCCACGCGGGTGGATCCGCCGAAGCCGGTGAGCGAGCAGAACATGGCGTAGAGCGGCACCGAGGCGTAGGTGACGCCGGCCATGGCGGCGATGAACGCGACGCACGCCCACGCCACCGCCAGATGGCGGCGTCCGGTGGCGCGCTGCGGCACCCGCTCCTCTTTCGCGTCCGTCATGGCCCAGTCCTCGACACTCTTCCTGCCCCGTCCCCGTTTTGTCCCTCGCCACCCTGCCCGGCATCCCGCCCTAGAGCGGGCGGTTGAGCACGTTCGGACCAAGCTTGACGATGGTCACCACGTAGAACAACAGCGCCAGAAAACCGAGAACGGAGGCGATCGCGATGTTCCGCGCCCGCCGCCGCCGCAACTGTTCCGGCGTGAGCACCACGCCCTCCTCCTCCGGAGGACGCGGCTTCGTCTCCTTCGCGCTCATCGGAAGAGGCCGCCGATCAGGGCCTCGCCGAGGAGCGTCGCAAACAACGCAAACAGGTAAAGGATGGAAAAGCCGAACAAGCCCTTCGCCGCCTTTACCGCCGCCTCGCCCTCGCGCCGGCGATAGACGCGCACGGCGAGCGCCAGCATGCCTGCACCGGCGATCAGCGCCACCGCGCCATAAGCGGGACCCGCATAGCCAAGGAACGTCGGGCTCGCCGCCAGGGGCACCAGGAACAGCGTGTAGAGCAGGATCTGCAGCCGCGTCTCGTCGGGGCCGGCGGTCACCGGCAGCATGGGCACCCCCGCCCGCGCATAATCGTCAGCGCGGTAGAGGGCCAGCGCCCAGAAATGCGGCGGCGTCCAGAAGAAGATGATGGCGACCAGGAGCACCGGCTCGAGGGACACCTGTCCCGAGGCGGCGGCCCAGGCCACCAGCGGCGGGAAGGCGCCCGCGGCGCCGCCGATGACGATGTTCTGCGGCGTCGAGCGCTTCAGCCACATGGTGTAGATCACCACGTAGAAAACGATGGTGAAGGCGAGCAGCGCGCCCGCGAGCACGTTCACCAGCAGGCCCAGCACCACCACCGAGAAGGCGGAAAGGGTGAGGCCGAAGGCGAGCGCCTCCTGGGCCGAGACACGTCCCGAGGGCACCGGGCGGTTGCGGGTGCGCGACATGATCGCGTCGATGTCCGCGTCCCACCACATGTTGAGGGCGCCGGCCGCGCCTGCCCCCACGGCGATGCACAGGAGGGCGGTGAACGCAAGAATGGGGTGGATGTCGCCGGGCGCGCGCACCAGCCCCACCAGCGCGGTGAAGATCACCAGCGACATGACGCGCGGCTTCAGCAGCTCGAAATAGTCCCGGGGCGACGCCAGCCCTTCGCCCGCCGTCGCCGCGAGGGCGAAGGGCTCGCAATTGCTCAGGCTCGCCTGCTCGTCACGCATTCCACTGCTCCCTTTCCCCTAGGCACCGTTGGGCCGAAGGCCCGGACGTGCCGCGCGGACATGGCGCGCGGGGAGAAACTCCAGGCTTCGGTGACCTGGCGGCGCGGGCGCCGCCAGGGCCGAGGCCCGATCGGCCCCGGGAGCCCTGCGGCACCAAAGGAGGCTTTGTGCCCTCCCCTGCCGCACGGCCCCGCGGGACGGCACGCGAATTCACCACACCGGAGGTGCCGCAGGGGAGCCGACTGGGACCCATCCGCGACACCCGCCGCACCTCACTTGATGCGCGGCAGCACCTCGAACTGGTGGTAGGGCGGCGGCGAGGGCAACGTCCATTCCAGCGTGGTCGCGCCGGGACCCCAGGGATTGTCGCCGGCCTTCTCCTTGCGGATGAAGGCGAGGGCCGTGCCGGTGAGGAAGATCAGCACCGCCACGCCCGAGATGTACGAGCCGATGGAGGAGACGAAGTTCCAGCCGGCGAAGGCATCCGGATAGTCCGCATAGCGGCGCGGCATGCCGGCGAGGCCGAGGAAATGCTGCGGGAAGAAGATCAGGTTCACGCCGATGAAGGTGACCCAGAAATGCAGCTTGCCCCAGAATTCCGGGATCATGTAGCCGAACATCTTCGGGAACCAGTAGTACCAGCCCGCGAAGATGGCGAACACGGCGCCGAGCGAGAGCACGTAGTGGAAGTGCGCCACCACGTAGTAGGTGTCGTGCAGCGAACGGTCGATGCCGGCGTTCGACAGCACCACGCCCGTCACGCCGCCCACGGTGAACAGGAAGATGAAGCCGATGGCCCACAGCATGGGCGTGCGGAACTGGATGGAGCCGCCCCACATGGTGGCGATCCAGGAGAAGATCTTCACCCCCGTGGGCACGGCGATGATCATGGTCGCGGCCACGAAGTAGGACTGCGTGCCGGACGACAGGCCCACCGTGTACATGTGATGCGCCCACACCACGAAACCCACCACGCCGATGGCGACCATGGCGTAGGCCATGCCCAGATAGCCGAACACCGGCTTGCGGGAGAAGGTGGACACGATGTGGGAGATGAGGCCGAACCCGGGAAGGATGAGGATGTAGACCTCGGGGTGGCCGAAGAACCAGAACAGATGCTGGAACAGGATCGGGTCGCCGCCGCCGGCCGGGTCGAAGAAGGTGGTACCGAAGTTGCGGTCGGTGAGCAGCATGGTGATGGCGCCGGCCAGAACCGGCAGCGACAACAGCAGCAGGAAGCCGGTGATCAGCTGCGACCAGGCGAACAGCGGCATCTTGTGCAGCGTCATGCCCGGGGCGCGCATGTTGAAGATGGTGGTGATCAGGTTGATGGCGCCGAGCAGCGAGGACGCGCCGGCGATGTGCAGCGAGAAGATCAAAAGGTCCATGGCCGGGCCGGGATGGCCGAGCTTGGACGAAAGCGGGGGATAGATGGTCCACCCGCCGCCGAATCCGTTGGTGCCCGGCGCGCCCTCCACGAACAGGGAGGAGATGGCGAGGATGAAGGCCGGGGGCAGCAGCCAGAAGGCGATGTTGTTGATGCGCGGGAACGCCGTGTCCGGCGCGCCGATCATCAGCGGGGCGAAATAGTTGCCGTAGCCGCCGATGAGCGCGGGCATCACCATGAAGAAGATCATGATGAGGCCGTGGCCGGTGGTGAACACGTTGAAGGCCTGCGGATCCTTGAAGATCTGGAGACCGGGTTCCTGCAGCTCCATGCGGATGGCGATGGACAGCGCGCCGCCCACGATCCCCGCCACGATGGCGAAGAGCAGGTACATGACCCCGATGTCCTTGTGGTTGGTCGAGAAGACCCACCTCTTCCAGCCTGTGGGGATGTGCGGGTCGGCGTGATCGTCGCTATGGGTGCCTGCGTAGCTGGCCATGGCCGATATCCTTAGCTCCCGGCGGGGGCCGCAGCCGCCCTGTCCGTCTTCTTCTTGTCTTCGGCGTCGCACCGGCTGGCCCGGCGCGCCGCACTGGATTCCTCGTCAGGCGTCGCGCCGCCGGGCGGCGGGCGCGATCGACGTCAGCGCGCAGCGCCGGCGTCCGCCACCTTCACCCCGCTCTCGTCGTCGATGGCGGAGAACTTGGACTTGGCCTGAGCGACCCAGGCGGCGAAGTCGGCCTCGCTCACCGCGCGCACCGCGATCGGCATGAAGGCATGGTCGCGCCCGCAGAGCTCCGAGCACTGGCCGTAATAGACGCCCTCGCGGGTGATCTTGAACCAGCTCTCGTTGAGTCGTCCCGGGTTCGCGTCGATCTTCACGCCGAAGGACGGCACCGCGAACGAGTGGATCACATCCGCCGAAGTCACCTGGATGCGGACGATCTTGTTCACCGGCACCACCACCTCGTTGTCGACGGCGAGGAGGCGCGGCTGGCCGGCCTTCAGGTCCTTCTCCGCCACGAGATAGGAATCGAAGCCGAAGCCACCATTGTCCGGGTACTCGTAGGACCAGTACCACTGGTGGCCCGTCACCTTCACCGTGATATCCGGCTTCGGAATGTTCAGCTCGAGATGCAGCAGGCGGAAGGACGGAATGGCAATGAGCACCAGGATCATGACCGGGACCACGGTCCACGCCACCTCGATCATGGTGTTGTGGCTGGTCTTGGAGGGCACCGGATTGCTGCGCTCGTTGAACCGCACCGCCACGATGACAAGCAGCACCAGCACGAACAGCACGATTGCGGTGATGATCCCGAGCAGCAGGTAGTTGAAATCGTGGATCTTCTCCATCACCGGCGTCGCAGCGCCCTGGAGGTTGATCTGCCAGGGGCTTGGCTCCCCCGTTCCAGCAAAAGCAGCGCTCGCGAACACCGCCGCAAAGGCGGTCCCGATGAAAACAGCGAGGGCGCGAAGGAGCGAATTCATCGTCTTGGACTCTCCCTGATCCGGCTGATCGCCCGCCGGATGATCGTCTACCGGAAGACCGTCTGCCGAAGCCTGTTCCGGCCGGCATGCCGGCGGTGGACCGGAACGCGCAGCCGCAACGGTGCCGCTGACGCACGCGAGTCCGCCGCAAATACCGGCAGCCTTTTTCCCTAGAATTCATCAAACACAATTGGTCGCGCCTTGCAATCGCCCGCCATTCGCCCCGGATGCGACATTAAGTCGAAGACCCATGCGAGGCCCCCGGCCAGGCGTTTGGCGATGCCACGCGAGACCGCATCGCACCTGGATTCCGGGCGGGATTTGGGGGCCCTCGCACTCCCGCTCCGGGCGTATCCCGCTACGGCACACAGGACAAAATGGCGCGTGCGTGCCGGGCATCGCGGCGGGCTGACCGGGGCTGTGGAAGACTCGCCCCGCCGGGCGACGTATGGTCAAGGCGCGCGGCTTTTGCCGGCCGCCGCATTGTTGACAGGAAGGCTTGGGCATTAAGGCATTGGTTCACTAAATCAGATAAGGCAGGAGCCACCCGACGTGCCGGGTGGATGCCGGAGTTGCCGATGCTCTTGACGTTCCCTGCTGGCCTTTCGTCCCTGCGCCGCCGCGCCCTCGCGGCCCTGGTCCGCAGCCGGGCGCGAGCTGCCGCGCCCCCCTGCGGGACCACCTATGGTGTGCTCGTCGCGGCGCTCCTCGCCGCGTTCACGGCGATCTCCCCTGCCGCCGCGCAGGGGGTGGTCAAGTCGGTCCACGGCGAGTGGCAGATCCGCTGCGATACCCCTCCCGGCGCCCAGAACGAGCAGTGCGTGCTGCTCCAGTCGGTGAAGGCGGAAGACCGGCCGAACGTGGGCCTCACCGTCCTCGCCCTCAAGACCGCCGACCAGAAGAGCCGCCTGCTGCGCGTCCTGGCCCCCCTCGGCGTGATCCTGCCCAAGGGCGTGCGCCTGGTGGTGGACGGGCAGGAGGTGACGCCGGCGCCGGCGCCCTTCGTGCGCTGTCTGCCCAACGGCTGCATCGCCGAGCAGGAGATCAGCGACGCCATGCTGAACCGCCTGAAGACCGGGCGCAGCGCGGTGTTCATCTTCTTCGAAACCGAGGAGGAGGGAATCGGCATGCCCCTCAGCCTCGAGGGCTTCGGCGCAGGTTTCGATTCGCTGCGCTGATCCCGCCGCGCCGGCGGCATGCTTTGGACATGCTTGGCACGCACAAGGCGAAGCGTGAGCACGACAGGGGGGCAGGGAGAGGCGCATGCACGGGGATGAACACGCGCTCTTCGGTGCTGCCCTCGCCTTTCTCTGCGCCGCGGTGATCTCCGTACCCGTCGCCAAGCGCCTCGGCTTCTCACCCGTCGTCGGCTACCTTCTGGTCGGTATCGCCATCGGTCCGGTGGGCTTCAACGTCGCCAATCCGGGGACCGTCTCCACCATCGCCGAACTCGGCGTGGTGATGCTGCTGTTCCTGATCGGGCTGGAGCTGAAGCCGTCGCATCTCCTGTCCATGAGCCACTACATCTTCGGGCTCGGGACCGCGCAGCTGGCGCTCACGGCGCTCGCCTTCGCGCTTTTGGCCTATTTCGGCCTCGGCTTCGGGGCCGCAGCAGCGGTGGTGAGCGGCCTCGCCCTTTCGGTGTCGGGCACGGCGATCGCCCTTCAGCTCCTCGGCGAGCGCGGCGAGCTGTCCACGCCCTACGGCCAGCGTACCTTCTCCATCCTCCTGTTCCAGGACATCGCGGTGGTGCCGCTGCTCGCGCTCGTGCCGCTGCTCGCCCCCGGCGGCGAGGCGGAGCTGGCGCGCGACCCCAAGGCGACGCTGATGCAGGCGGGCCTCGCGGTGGCGGCCATCGCGGTGATCGTGGTGTCGGGACGCTATCTGCTCAACCCCCTGTTCCGGGTGCTCGCCCGCTCCGGCGCCCGCGAGGCCATGACGGCCGCGGCCCTCATGGTGGTGCTGGGGGCGGCCGGCCTCATGGAGGCGGCGGGCATGTCGGCGGCGCTCGGCGCCTTCCTCGCCGGCCTGCTGCTGTCGGAAAGCACCTTCCGCCACGAGCTCGAAGCCAATGTGGATGCCTTCCGCGGCCTGCTGCTCGCCGTGTTCTTCATGAGCATCGGCATGTCGCTCAACATCCAGGTGGTGCTCGACCACGTGCCCAGCCTGCTGGTGGGCACGCTGGTGGTGGTGGTTGTGAAGAGCGTGGTCGTCTATCTCGTGTTCCGCGCCGACAACATCGCAACCACCGATTCGCTGCGCGCATCGGTGACGCTGATGTCGGCCGGCGAGTTCGCCTTCGTGCTGTTCCCGCTCGGCCTCGACACCGGCATCCTCAAGACCCAGCAGGCCGACCTTCTCATCGCGCTCGCCGCGCTGACCATGATTCTCGGCCCCCTGCTGTTCGCAGGCCTCACCCGGCTGCTGCCGCGCCTGACGCCGGCCAGGGCCGAGCCGCCGGCCGACGACTTCACCGATGCCGACGGCTCGGTGCTCGTCATCGGCTTTGGCCGCTTCGGGCAGATCGTCTCCCAGTGCCTGCTCGCGCAGGATGTGAGCGTCACGATCATCGACAAGGACGTGGAGATGATCCAGAGCGCCGGCCGCTTCGGCGTGCACATCTATTATGGCGACGGCACGCGCCTTGACGTGCTCCGCGCGGCGGGGGCGGAGACGGTGGAGGTCATCTGCGTCTGCGTGGACAACAAGGAGGACGCCAACCGCATCGTGGAGATCGTGCGCGCCGCCATGCCCCACGCGCGGCTTTATGTGCGCAGCTTCGATCGCGTGCATTCCATGGAGCTCCTGCGGCTGGGCGTCGACTACGAGCTGCGCGAGACGCTGGAATCGGCCCTTGCTTTCGGCGAGCAGACGCTGACCGCGCTCGGCGTATCGGCCGCCGTCGCCGCCGAACAGGTGGCCGACGTGCGCCAGCGCGACCGGGCACGGCTGGAGCGCCAGCTGGAGGAAGGCATTTTCGCCGGCGCCGGCGAAGACGCCTGGCGTGGCCGCAAGGTGGAGCCGGAACCGCTGACCACCCCGGAGAAGCCCGCACGCCCGCTCAACCCGGAAGCACAGGACATCCTGCGGCACGAGACCGAATTCTCCGGCTGACGCCCGCGCCCCGTCCGGGCCTCATCTGCCCGACTTGACCCTGGCCATGGCGGTGAACCCGCATCCCGCCACAAAAACAGGGCCTGCGCCCTGCCGTTTGCCGGGCCCACGGGTCGGCATGCGCTCTAAACCGCTTCCATTTTTGTGATTTCGGCGGGACGATGGCGTAAGATTCCCGGCATGGCTCTCCGCATGTGCGCGACGAGAGGGGGGTCGGGACGTGGCGGCGTGCGGCCAGATTGCGTAATCTGATCGAACGCGACTCCGATGGGGTGCGTGGATGGATCAGTTCGTGGAAATGCTGCGGGCGGCGCAGGGCGGCCAGGCGATCGAGAACATCGCCCGGATGTACGGCCTTTCCGGCCAGCAGGCCCAGATGCTGACGGAAGCGGTGATGCCCGCCTTTGCCGAGGCGTTCAAGCAGGCGTCCCAGTCGCCCGAGGCCCTCGCCTCCCTCATGGCGCTCATGACCAGCGGGCCCTACGGCGCGTTCTACAGTCAGGCGGCCGCGCCGGCCGAACTGAGCCGGGCCGGCACCGCCGCGCTCGACACCGTGTTCGGCTCGTCCGAGGTAAGCCGGGCGGTGGCCGCCCAGGCCGCCGCCTCCACCGGCCTCGGCATCGCCATGGTGCGGCAGACCATGCCGACCCTCGCCACCCTGGTGGTCGGCGGCCTCGCCAAGTCGCTGGCCGCCTCCGGCGCCATCCAGACCATGCTCGCCGCCATGCTGAGCCGGATGCCGGGCCAGACCGAGCAGCGCGTCGCGCCGATCTCCAGCGGCAATCCCTGGATCGACGCCTTCCTCGCCTTCACCAGCACGGCGGTGGAGACGGCACCCCGCCCCGCCCCGTCCACCGGCAATCCCTGGGCCGACGCCTATGCGCAGATGATGTTCCAGCGCGCCGCCCCGCCGCCTGCCCCCGCCCCGGCGCGCACGCCGACGAATGCCTGGCAGGATGTGGTGAACGCCATGGCCACCACCATGACGCAGGCCGGCATGCCCGCCACCAAGGCGCCGCCGCCGGAGCCGCCGCCCCCGCCATTGCTGCCATTCCAGCAATTCTTCGCCCAGCTGTTCGCGCAAGGCTTCCCGCCCGCCTTTCCCGGCGTCGCGACGGAAGGGGCACGGCCCACCTATTCCGTGCCCGAATTCTGGATGGACATGATGAAGGCGGGCACGCCCCGGGACGTGCAGGAAGCGGAAACGCTGCCGCCGGAAAAACCGCGGCTGGTCAAGCCCATGGGCGATACAAAGGATGCCCCGCGCGGCAGCGGCAAGCCGCCCGCTTCCGGGCGCGAGGGGCGCTAGAACGCGGTCCCCACCGCGGGCTCACCGCCTGTCCGGGTGGTGAGATGATGCGGACCCGATTCCCCACGGACACCTGTCACGCGCGCACCTGTCACGCGTCTACCTAATCACGCGTGAACGCCATCCACCGGTCCAGAACGGAAAACGACCCGCGCCGGTTGCGGACGGCGCGGGTCGAGGCACGGCGGAGTCGAGGGGCGCTTCCGCCGGATCAGAATGCGTTGAGGCTCAGGCCCCGATGCGCGTGCGGTCCCACGCCGCCAGACGGGCAGCAGTCCGACGCTCGGTGGCGCGCAGCACCAGCATCCGGGTGGGGTCGCGGGTCAGCGGCGTGGCCGCAGCATCGCGCAGGTCGGAGCGGGTCAGGCCGATGTCGCGCAGCATGTGGTCGTCGCAGGAGGCGAGTTGCGACAGCACGCTTCGACGCTCGATCGCGCGCCCAACGGCGCCCGCGGCTTTCACGCCACGACCCACCACCCCGACGAAAGCGAGGCAGAGGCTGGCCACCATCTCGCCCACGGGGGCGACGACGATCCTGCGGGTTTCACCATGGACGCTCATGTTCATCTCCATCACCCGGTCGGCTCCGCGCGGTCTCCTTTCTGAGTCCTGGGGGCTTCTCCAGCCACCCGATTTCGCGGTGCGTCGCTTCGGTGTCCTTCTTTTGAGCGCGATGGATAAATCACGCTAGCGAATGTTTTTCATCTCTCGTATCATAATGTGTGATGAATAAGGCGGGGCCTGCGCATGACAGCCATGCTCGATCCGGACCAATTGCGAACCTTTGTCGCCATTGCCGAGACCGGCAGTTTCACCCGTGCGGCCGAGGTGGTGCACAAGACACAGTCGGCCGTTTCCATGCAGATGAAGCGGCTGGAGGAGCGCGTCGGCCGGCCCGTCTTCGTGCGTGACGGACGGGCCTCGCGCCTCACCGAGGATGGCGAGCGGCTGCTGGATTTCGCCCGGCGCATCGTGAAGCTGAACATGGAGGCGGTGTCGAGCTTCGTCGAGGCCGCCCTGTCCGGGCGGGTCTGCCTCGGCGTGCCGGACGACTATGCCGACCGCTACCTGCCGGACATCATGGCCCGCTTCTCACGCACCCACCCATCGGTGGAGCTCACCGTGATCTGCGAGCCGTCGACGGAACTGGTCCAGCACATCGCCGCCGGCACCATCGACCTCGCCATCATCACGGCAACGGAGATCACCTCGCGCAACGCCCATGTCATCCGGCGCGAACGCCTGATGTGGGTGGCCTCGGCGCGCCATGCGGTGCATCTGGAAACACCGGTGCCGCTGGCCCTCGGCCGGCCCACCTGCCAGTGGCGCGACCTGGCGGTCACGCGCCTCGCCGGGGCGGGCCGGGGCCATCGCGTGCTCTATACCAGCCCCAATTCGGGCGCGGTCGCGGCCGCTGTGCTCGCCGGCCTGGCGGTTTCGGTGCTTCCGGAATCGGCGCTCAGGCCCGGCATGCGCGTGCTCGGGCCCTCGGATGGCTATCCGCCCTTGCCCCCCTGCGACATCGGGCTCCTGCGCAACCGGCACGAGCCCTCGGTGCTTGCCGACGCGCTGGCCCAGCACATCGTGCAGGGCCTCGACAACCTCACCGAACTCGACGCCGCGCAGTAACCCGGCCGGAGCCGCCTTCAGTAATAGGAGGCGATCTTCTCCACCTCGGCCTTCGAGCCGAACACCAGCGGGATGCGCTGGTGGATGTGGTGCGGGGTGATGTCGAGGATGCGCGTGGTGCCGTCGGTCGCGCCGCCGTTCGCCTGCTCCACCAGGAAGGCGACGGGGTTGGCCTCGTAGATCAGCCGCAGGCGGCCGTTCTCGTAGCCCTTGCGCCTGTCGCCCGGGTACACGTAGACGCCGCCCCGTGTGAAGATGCGGAAGGCGTCGGCCACCATGGAGCCGACCCAGCGCATGTTGAAGTCCTTGCCACGCGGGCCCTCCTTGCCGGCGAGGCAGTCCTCCACGTAGCGGCGCATGGGCGCGTGCCACTGGCGCGCGTTGGACTGGTTGACACCGTATTCCTTGGTCTCGGCCGGGATCTCCACCGCCGCGCGGGCGAGCACGAAGTCACCGCTCCGCCGGTCGTGCACGAACACCTGGGTGCCCTCGCCGAAGGTGGCGACGAGGATGGTCGCCGGCCCATAGGCGAGGAAGCCGGCCGCCACCTGGTTCACGCCCGGCCGCATCACCGCCGAAACCGGATCCGCATGCACCGCCGGGTCGTAGGGCAGGATGGAATAGATGGTGCCCACCGAAACGTTGGTATCGATGTTGGATGAGCCGTCGAGCGGGTCAACCGCCACCACGAGGCGTCCCTGCGGGTTCAGCGGGATCAGTTCCTCGCTTTCCTCGGAGGCGAGAAAAGCCGCCGGCGTGGGCAGAAGGGCGGCGCGGATGCGCTCTTCGGCCACCACGTCGAGCTCCTTCTGGGCGTCGCCGCCGGCATTGGGATCGGTGCCGCGGATACGGGCGAGGCCCTCCTCCAGCGGTCCGCGGGCGACCAGTTCGGCGATGCCGATGCCGGCCTCGGCGATGGCGGTCACGGTCTCGGCGACGGCCTTGCGGGCCGCGTCGCTGCCGGCCCAGGTCCCCAGGTAGGTCTGAAGGGTCACCAACTCGCTCACCGCGCGCTCCCGTGCTCGTCCGGCGGACGCCCCCGCCGGCCGCCCTTATGGCGCAATGGGGCCGGCCGGGTAAAGCCGCGCGGGGTCGCAGAGGGGAGGTCAGCGGCTGCGGATGATCTCGATGCCCACGTCGCCGAACACGCCGGTCACCGGCGCGCCCGGCTTGTGCACCACCACGCGCACCCGCTCGACGATCTCGAAATGATCGAGCAGGCGCGTGGCGATGCGCTCGGCCAGGGTCTCGATGAGATGGACCGGGTCGTCGGTGACCACCGCCGCCACCTGCTCGTAGATCCCCTGGTAGGAGACGGTGAGCGCCTCGTCGTCCGCCCAGGCGGCGGGGCGGGTGTCGAACCAGCAGTCCACGTCCACGATGAAGCGCTGGCCGAGCTCGCGTTCGGCATCATAGACGCCATGCCGGGCATAGAACGGCAAGGCGCGCAGGAAGAGCCGATCGGTTTCGTGGGGGCGTGCGCGCTCGGCGGCGCGGCTCTCCTCCCCCGCTTCGGCGAGGGCTGTGGGATCGTCGGCTGTCATCTCGTCCTCTCGCGGCAGCAGGTCAGCATGCCGGTCGCCCGCTCCGGATGGCCCGCTTCCTATTGGTTTCGGCAGCAGCTTTCAACGTATCTTCACGTCCACCGGCGTCGGCCGCGGCAGATGCGGCACGCTCGGCGGCACGCCTTCGCGAATGAGTTCTGGGATGAAGGCGGCGGGATTGACGCCCAGGGATGCGTGAAGCCCCGCATAGGACACCGTGACGCGCGGATTGATCTCGGTCACGAGCGGCCCCTGCGGCGTCAGGATCACGTCGATGCAGACGATGCCGGAGAGGCCGGGAAACGCCTCCACCACGCGACGCGCCAGTGCGGCGAGGCGCCCGTCCTCGTCCGGAAGGCCGCCGACCGTCACCCCCTCGAAGCCGAAGACCCCCACGATGTGAGTCACCTGCAGGCGGTTCACGCAGAGCAGGGTCGCGCCATCGGGCCGGGCCAGCACGGAAAGGCTCGCCTGGGTGCCGTGAACGTAGGGCTGCACCACGAGCCCGGCGGTGCGCGGCAGGGCGGCGCGGCCGGGCCAGGCCCGCGCGACACCCCAGCCGGAGCCGTCCTCCGGTTTGGTCACGAGGTCGCCGTCGAGGCCGGCGGGCAGCGCGTCGATGGGAAAGGCCGGCACATGCGGGATCCCATGCTCGGCGAGGCGACGCACCATCGTCAGCTTGTTCGCCACCGCCGAGATGGCGGCCGGCGTGCTGGCGATGAGCCGGGCGCTGCCCTCGTTCATCAGCCGGACCATGCGGCCGAGCAGGCCGCCCGTCTCCGGGGCGATGGGCCAGACCACATCCGCGTCCTGGGCGAGGCTCGACCAGCAGATCCAGGGATCCTCGCCCTTGCGCACCGGTACGGCATCCTGGTTCGGAGCGGGCAGGCGGTCGTCGTAGGCCAGGACAAGGCTGATGCCCGGGAGTTCCTCGAGGTCGGCGATCACGGCGTCGCGAATCAAGGTCCCCTCCGACAGCGGCCCGTCCGGCAGGGGCTTGTCGCGCATCCCGCCGGATGTCACGTACTCGCAGATGAAGACACGCATGGGGCTCCTCGGGGGGCAGCGGTGACGGTACGGTAAATGCAGCTTATCCCCGTCATCGATCTGAAGGGAGGGTGTGTGGTGCACGCCCGTCGCGGCGCGCGCGAGGCCTACCGCCCCATCGAGACACCGCTCGCCGGCTCCTCGGCCCCCCTCGACGTGGTGGCCGGGCTCCTTGCGCTCGCACCGTTTCGGACCCTCTACGTGGCCGACCTCGACGCCATCACCGGCGTGGGGGGCCACGCCATGCAGGTGGACGCGCTGCGCCGGGCATTTCCACAGCTTGAGCTCTGGGTGGACGCCGGGGAGTCCGGCGCCGAGCAGGTCCGGCAGCGCGCGCGGGATGGACGCGGCATCAGCGTGATCGGCTCCGAATCGCTGCCGGACGGCGCGGCCGCCCGGGCCGCGCTCGCCGCGCGCCCCGTGGTCCTCTCCCTCGATTCCGATGCCGCCGGCCGGCGTGGCCCGCGCACCGTGCATGAGGTTGCCGGGCTCTGGCCGGAGCGCGTCATCGTCATGACCCTCGCCCGTGTGGGGTCCGGGGAAGGCCCCGACCTCGCCACCTTCCGCGCGGTGGCGGAGCGCGCGCGATGCCTTGTGACGCCCCCCGCCCTGTTCGCCGCCGGCGGCGTCCGCGGAGCGCAGGACCTTGCCGCGCTGGCGCAGGAGGGGGCCGCCGGGGTTCTGGTGGCAAGCGCCCTGCATGACGGTCGGCTCGACGCCGTGACCGCGCGGCAGTGGGCGTGACGCGGTCCCGGATAATTTTCGCGATTCGCTGCGAAGCCCTTGCCGCAGCGCAATAGACACGAATAGGATGCAGAGCTTTACCGTTACACGTGGAATTTAGTCGCGACAGCGCTTACCTGGGCGGGGGGCGAAACGATGACATTCTTGCACAGCTCGGTCGGCCGGTTTGTCCTCACCCTATGCTGCTGCGGCCTGGCATTTCCCGCGTCGGCGGGATCCTTCAACACGCCGCCGGCCGCGGGTCCGCAGCAGGTTTCGGGCACCGACCAAGGCACGATCGCCTCCGGCTCGACGCTCGATGGCGGCCCCTCCCCCGCCATCGAGTGGAACGGTCCTGCGACGGGCGTGCTCATTTCCAATCACGGGACGATCACCTCCGACGAGAGCGCGATCGACTCGACGAGCGCTGCCACCGGCACATTCCGGGTGGAAAACGGCGGGCTCATCACATCGCCCGACGATGCCATTCGCATAAACGGCACGTTCAACAGCGCCGAAAACAGCGTGACCATCGAGAACCACGGCACGATCAGCTCCGTGAACGGCCAGGCTTTCGATGCCGAAGGCGCCCACGGGGCGGTCGGTATCACTATCGAGAATTACGGGCTCATAAAATCCCAGCAGTCGGACGCGATCCGCGCAGGCGAGGGCGCGATCATCGAGAACCGGGGAAGCATCGAGGCGTATGCGAATGGCAAGAGCGCCATCGTGATCGATGCCACATCCGGTGGCGATCCCCTCCGCAGCGTCGGTGTGTCTAACGGGTTCGGAAATCAGATCAATTCATCCGGTGACGCGATCAAGGTCATCGACGCTCCCACCAGCACCGCCGTGTATGGCATTTCCATCGTGAATGGCGGAGTGATCTATTCGAGCGGCGGCGGCAACGCCATCGATCTCGGGGAACTTCACTCGCCCAACAGGCGTTCTTCGTCAATTAGCAACGGCTACAGCGGCCTCATCGGGGCAAGAGACAACGATGCGATCGTGGGAGTGGATGGGCTGGTCATTACAAACAATGGCCGGATCTACGCGAGCTATAATTCCGGCTCGCCTGACACCCACGATGTCGCGGCCATCGAGATCGACGGCGGCACCGTTGGCAGGCCGGCCACGATCACCGTGATCAATATCCGAGAGGACGGCGACCCTATCCCCGAAATTAACGCAATCATCTCGGGAGCCAATGACGGCATCAGGGCGCTGGGCGCCGACGACACGGTCATCGTCGAGAATCGCGGCCTGATTGAGGGTCTCAACGGCGCGGGCATCCGGTCGAACGGCAATGCGGTCGTGGTGAATTACGAGAACATCCAGGGACACAACGATGCCGGCGTGAGCGCGCGGAACGCCACCATCACCAATCGCTGGAACATCACCGGCAGGACCGATCCCGGCGCCGCAGCCGGCGACGGTGACGGCGTGAAGATCTTCCAGATGGGAACGATCGACAATTACGGCTCCATATTGGGCCTCGGTTCCACCGGCAGCACCAGCGAAGGCGTCAACATCGGCGGCGGCAGCGTGGTCAACCGCCAAAGCGCAGTGATCAGCGGCGCCAACAACGGCATCGTGGGCGACGACGGCATGGGTGGCGATGCCTATGCCGCGCTCTCCATCAGCAACATGGGCGCCATCCGGGGGCTCGACGGCGTCGGCATTCGCTATGTCAATTCCGGGACCGATCCGACGAAGAACCTGACCGTCATCAATCGTGGCGTCATCTCCGGCACCACCTACGCCGTCCAGATGGGCAACGGCGGGGATCTATTCGTCGCCGCAGGGCGGGTCGAGGGCATCGTGGATGCGGAGGGGGGATACGACACGCTGCAGATCGCCCTGGACACGTCCCCCGTCGACTTCGAGATGGGCTTGGTCGGAGACGCCGCCACCTACCGCAACTTCGAGCGCATCACGACCGCAGCCCGGTCCCTCGGCCTGTTCGGCACCTCGACCTTCGGCGGCGAGGTGGTGATGGACCAGGGGCATCTCGAGCTCCGCAACGCCGTGCTGACCAACGCCACCCTCTCCATTTCCGGAAGCGCCACGACCGCCGGCCTGCTCACCGGCGAGGGCACGATGGGCGCCCTCAACACCTCCGGGCGCACCATCCTCTCCCCGGGCATCGTGAATGCTCCGACGCCCGGCCAGAACACCACCTACGGCACATTCACCGTCGTCAACGACGCCCATATCGGTGGCATCTACCGGGTGGATGTCGACACCGCCACCGGCGCGTCCGACCACATCGTCGTGGGTGGCACCACCACCATCGCCGCGGACAGCGTTGTCCAGGTGCAGGGAGGCCCGTTCACATGGGGCCAGCGCTTCACCATCCTCTCCTCGGACGGCGGGATCGACGGCTCCTTCAGCCGGCTGGCGGTGGACAATCCCGGCCAGTACGCCGATTTCCTCTTCGTCGCGCCCATGCTCACCCAGGACGAGAACAACGTGTATCTCGGGCTCGGGCGGAACGGCGTCGCCTTCTCGTCCTACGCTTTCACGCTCAACCAGATCTCCGTGGCCAGCGCGCTCGAGCGCATCGGCGCGGGCGGCAAGGCCGACACCTCCGCGCTCTACGCCGCCTTCGTCACGCAGACGGTCGCGGATCGCCCCGCCCTGGCCCTCGCGCAGCTCTCGGGCGATGTCCACGCCACGCTGCCGGGCGTCATCGCCGGCGAGAACATGCTGGTGAACGACATCCTGCTCTCGCGCCTGCGCCAGCTCGGCTACCAGAGGAGCGGGGCTTCGGCGGCGCTCGGCTTCGGCGGCCCGGCGGCCCTGTCCTATGCAGATCCCGCCGCTCCGGCCTCGGGCGCCTTCACGGGGCTCAAGGCGCCCGCCGCCGGGCCGGTCTATGCGATCTGGGCGCAGAGCTTCGGCCAATGGCTCGATGCCGGCGGCGACGGCAATGCCACCCCCGCCGAGACCACCGTCGCCGGCATGCTCATCGGCACGGACGTGACCCTGGCCAACTACAGCTTCGGCCTGGCGGCCGGCTATTCCTCCGCCTCCACCAGCGCGGATCCGGCCTCGGCGAACAGCGAGACCTGGCGCATCGCCGCCTATGGCGCGGCGAGCTTCGATGCGCTGAGGCTGCGCGCCGGCGCCACCTATGGCTGGAGCAGCATCGACACCAGCCGCTTCGTGGCGCTCACCGGGGAGAGCCCCCGCGCGAGCTATAGCGGCGCGGCCGGCAATCTCTTCGCCGAGGCAGGCTACGGATGGACGTTCGGCCCCGTCGCGCTGGAGCCGTTCGCTGCCATCGGCTGGACCAGCGTCGATCTCGGCAGCTTCTTCGAGACCAACGCGCCGGTCGCGGGGCTCGCCTCCACCGGCACGTCGTTCGACACGCTCTATTCGACCCTCGGCATGCGCTTCGCCTCCAGCATCGCCGTCGGCGGCGGCGTGACCGCGACGCCCCACGCCTCCGCCGGCTGGCGCCACGCCTTCGGCGACGTGACGCCCGAAGCGGTCCTCACCTTCGTGAATACCGGCACCGCCTTCGGCGTCGACGGCCTCGCCGTCGCCGAGGACAGCCTGGTGGTGGCGGCCGGGCTGGACCTCGCTTTCGGCCGGGGCGTCACCGTCGGCCTCTCCTACGAGGGCATGACCGGCGACGGCACCAGCTACAACGCCGGCAAGGCCAGTCTGGCCATGCGCTTCTGAGGCCCTTTGCTTCTGACGCCGAGCGCTTCCGAGGCCATGCGCATTCACCGCTCACCGGAGCGCCGGAAGCGAGGCCGTCCCGCGCGTCCCCTGCCCCGCCCTTGACCTTCCCAGGAAAAAAACGTTCGATCGTTTCCTGAATGCGCGACCGCCAGGCAGTGGCGGTGTCGCAGAAGCCGCCCGAGAGCGGCCGCGAGGGAGGCGAGGATGCTGGTGCCGGCAGACGATTATGCGGGGCTCGTGCGCGCCTTTTCCTGGGTGATCCCCGCGCGCTTCAACATGGGGGTCGCCTGCGCGGACGCCCATGCGGACGGCTCCGGCAAGCCCGCCCTCATCTTCGTCGAGGAGAGCGGAGCGGTCCGCACCTACAGCTTCGACCACCTGAAGGCGCTCACCAACCGCTTCGCCAATGCCCTTGTTGCCCGCGGCCTCAGTGCCGGCGACCGGGTTGCGGTGTTCCTGCCGCAGGCGCCGGAAACCGCCATCGCCCACATCGCCGCCTTCAAGGCGGGCATGATCTCGGTGCCCCTGTTCACCCTGTTCGGCGACGAGGCGCTGGAATTCCGGCTCCAGGCCTCGGGCGCCCGGGCCTTGGTCACTGACCTTGGCGGCCTCGCCAAGCTGGAACGGGTGCGCGACCGGCTGCCGGACCTGGCGCATGTCTTCGTCATCGGAGCGGACAGCGGCGGCGCCGCGTCCTTCGACGCGGTGCTCGAAAAGGCGTCCGACCGCTTCACACCGGTGGATACCGGACCGGACGATCCGGGCATCATCATCTTCACCTCGGGCACCACCGGGAATCCGAAAGGTGCGCTGCACGGCCACCGGGTGCTGCCGGGGCATTTGCCCTGCATCCAGTTCGTCCATCAATACATGCCGCAGCCGGGCGACCTGCACTGGACGCCGGCCGACTGGGCCTGGATCGGCGGCCTGTTCGACGTGCTGTTCCCCTCGCTTTATCTCGGCGTGCCGGTGCTCGCCCACCGGGCGAAGAAGTTCGATCCCGACGCCGCCATGGCGCTGATGGCGGATCACCAGGTGCGCAACGTGTTCCTGCCGCCCACGGCGCTCAAGCTGCTGCGGCAGGCGGACGTGCGCCATTCCGGCCTGAAGCTGCGCTCGCTGCTCACCGGCGGCGAGACGCTCGGCGCCGAGCTCGGTGCCTTCGTCGAAGAACGGCTGGGGGTCGAGGCGCGGGAGATCTACGGCCAGACCGAATGCAACCTGGTGGTGGGGTCCAATTCCAGCTTCTTCCCCATCCGCCCCGGTGCCATGGGCAAGGCCATTCCCGGCCATGACGTGCGCATCGTGGACGAGCACGGCCGCGAGCTGCCGCGTGGCGAGGAAGGACACATCGGCATCCGCCGCGGCGATCCGGTGATGATGCTGGAATACTGGAAGAACCCGCAAGCCACCGCGCAGAAATACGCTGGCGACTTCCTCCTCACCGGCGACATGGGCCGGCAGGACGAGGAGGGATACCTCTGGTACGTGGGCCGCAGCGACGACGTCATCACCTCGGCCGGCTACCGCATCGGGCCCGGGGAGATCGAGGACTGCATCCTGAAGCACCCCGCCGTGGCGCTGGTGGCGGTGGTGGGCGTGCCCGACCCGCTGCGCACCGAGGCGGTGAAGGCCTGGGTGGTGCCCAAGCCCGGCGTCGTCCCCTCGGAAGCCCTCGCCGCGGAGATCCAGGATTTCGTGAAGACGCGCCTGTCCGCCCACGAATATCCGCGCCACGTCACCTTCACCGACACCTTGCCCATGACCGCCACCGGCAAGATCCTGCGGCGGGAACTGCGGGCGCGGGGGTAGCAGGGAGGAGCCTTTCGCCCCTCGCACGGGCACTGCCCGGCACCGTGCGACCCCTCACCCCAGCCCACCCCCACAAGGGGCGAGGGAGCGAGCCGGCGCCTGGCCCTGTCCAGGGAAAACCGCTCGGCCGTCCTTCCCCTCTCCCCTTGTGGGAGAGGGTGGATCGCGGCGGAGCCGCGAGACGGGTGAGGGGCCGGGTGCCGCTTGGCGCAGAGTTCTGACGTGGAGAGAGCCTGCCACCCCTCACCCCGGCCCTCTCCCGCAAGGGGAGAGGGGGCGGCGGCGCCCTCCGCGGGAGGAGCAGTTGCAGATCGAAACACCCTTCGCCCGCCCCCTCATGCGGTGCCGGACGTCTCCGGTCCCGCCTCGGCCGGCGCGTTCAGCGCCTCGGCGAAGGCGGTGAAAAACTGGTCCGAGAGCTTCTTGGCCGTCGCCTGCACCAGCCGCCCGCCGAGGGAGGCGAGCTTGCCGCCGATCTGCGCCTCGGCCACGTAGGTGAGGATGGTGTCGGCGCCGTCCTCGGCGAGGGAGACCTTCGCCTCACCCTTGGCGAATCCGGCGATGCCGCCATTGCCCTGCCCCAAGATCCGGCAGCCGGCGGGGGCCTCCATGTCGGTGAGCTCCACCGAGCCGGAGAAGGTAGCGGAGACCGGCCCCACCTTCACCTGCACCTTGGCGGCGTAGGCGTTGTCGCCGGTGCGCTCCAGCTCCTTGCAGCCGGGAATACAGCGCCGCAGCATGTCGGGGTCGAGGATCGCCCGCCACACCGTCTCGCGCGGGGCCGAGATGCGATATTCGCCCGTGAGTTCCATGGCGTGTTCCTTCCTGTTCCGCACCTGAGGATGGGGGCATCCTCGGGGGTGTTCGTTCGCGCCGCGTCAGACCGCGCAGTAGCGGTCCTGGATGTCCTTGTCGGCGAGCAGCGCGGCGGCGCTCGATTCGTGCACCAGCTCGCCCTGGTCGATGATGATGGCACGGCTCGCGAGGTTCAGCGCCCATTCCACGTTCTGCTCCACCAGCAGCAGCGTGGTGCCCTGGTCGCGCAGCCGACGGAACAGGACGCCCATCTCCTCCACCAGCACCGGCATGATGCCCTCGGACGGCTCGTCGAGCAGCACCATTTTCGGCTTGGAAATGATGGCGCGGGCGATGGCCAGCATCTGCTGCTCGCCGCCGGACATGGTGGTGCCCTGCTGGTCGAGCCGCTCCTTGAGCCGCGGAAAGCTCCGCGCGATCTCGTCGATGGCCACGCGCTCGTCGGTGCGGCCGGCCGAGACGAGGCCGAGCTGGAGATTCTCCCGCACCGTCAGGCCGGGGACGATGCGCCGCTCCTCCGGCACGTAGCCGAGGCCGAGGCGGAAGCGCGCGTGGGCGCCAAGCGGCAGCAGGTCCGTGCCGTTGAAGCGGACCTCGCCTTCCGCGCGGGGCATCAGGCCCATGATGGCGCGCAGGGTGGAGGTCTTGCCCGCCCCGTTGCGGCCGACGAGGGCGACGATCTCGCCCTCCTCGACGCGGAAGGAGAGGTCGTGCACCACGTGGCTCGGCCCATACCAGGCGTTGAGCTTCTGAACCTCAAGCATAACCATCGTTCTGCCCCAGATAGACGCGGCGCACCTCCGGATCCGCCTGCACCGCGGCCGGCGTCCCGTCGGCGATGAGCCGGCCGTGATGCAGCACCAGGATGCGGTCGGAGAGGCCGAGGATCATCTTCATCTTGTGTTCGACGAGGAGGATGGTGCGGTCCGCCGCGAGGCGCTCGATGAGCGCCACCATCTCCTTGGTTTCCTCCGGCCCCATGCCGGCGGTGGGTTCATCCAGCAGCAGCAGCTCGGGGTCGGCCACCAGGGCGATGGCGATCTCCAGCGCCCGCTGCTCGCCGTGGGCGAGATCGCGCGCCAGGCGGCCCCGGCGGTGCAGAAGCCCCACCTGCGCCAGTGCCGCCGCCGCCTTCTCCGCCAGCTCCGGATAGCGCGAGCGGTGGGAGAGGATGTCGTAGCGTGCCTTCAGCGCCTGCGCCGCCACCCGCACATTCTCTTCCACGCTCAGCGCGGGGAAGAGGTTGGTGATCTGGTAGGAGCGGGCGATGCCGAGATGGGCGAAGCAGTGCTGCTTCAGGCCCTTCAGCTCCTGGCCCTTGAACGTGATGGAGCCCGCGGAGGGGGGAAGCACGCCGGAGAGCACGTTGAAAAAGGTGCTCTTGCCGGCGCCGTTCGGCCCGATCACCGCCGTCACCTTGTTGCGCTCGAACGCGGCGCTGATGTCCGCCAGCGCGACGAAGCCGCCGAAGGAGCGCCCCACCTTCTCCACCGTCATGATGGCGGTCATTTCGCGCCCCTCCCCTCGCGCCGCGCGAGGACGATCAGGCTGCCCCAGATGCCCTTGGGCAGGAACAGCACGAACAGGATGAAGATCACGCCCACGATGAGCTGCCAGTGGGAGGTCCACAGGGAAGCCACATCCTCGATGAGCAGGAACATCAGCGCCCCCGCGAACGGCCCGAAGAAGGAGCCGGCCCCGCCCAGCATGGTCATCATCACCACGACGCTCGATGTCTGGACCCCCAGCGCATCCAGCGGGACGATGGCGAGGTGCAAAGCGGACATGGCGCCGGCCAGGCCGCAGACACCGCCGGAGAGCACGAAGGACAGGAGCTTGGTGCGCTCCACGTCGAAGCCGCAGGCCCGCGCCCGGGTCTCGTTCTCGCGCACCGCCTCGATGGCCGCGCCGAAGGGCGAGTTCAGCACCCGCGAGACGAACCACAGGGCGAGCGCCGCGAAGACCATGAGGAAATAGTATTTTTGCATGGGGTCGAGCAGGTTCACCGACAGGCCGCCGGGCAGGACCGCCCTGGTCACGGTGAAGCCGCGCAGGCCGTTCTCGCCGCCGGTCACGCTCGACGCCTGCAGGGCGAGGTAGAAGACGAGCTGGGCGAGAGCCAGCGTCACCATGCAGAAATAGATGCCACGGGTGCGGATGGAGAGGGCGCCGATGGCGGCGGCGAGGACGCTGGCGCCGAGGACGCCGGTGACCATCGCCGGGAACCAGCCGAACCCGAGATAGTGGATCGCCATGCCGGTGAGGTAGGCCCCGCCGCCGAAGAAGGCGGCATGGCCGAAGGAGAGCAGGCCCGTATAGCCGAACAGCAGGTTGAAGCCGACGGTGAACAGGCCGTAGATCAGTACGTTCACCGCCAGCGCCTGCGAGGGCAGCACCCAGGGCAGCACGCACAGCACCGCCACCGTGAGCGGCACGCGCCAGCGGTCGAGCGTCGCGCCGGCGGAAACCGGGCCGCGTTCTGCGAGCCGTTCCGCGACGAGTTCGGAAGTGGTCATTGGATGGTCTCCGCTCACGCGCTTGGTTCCGTCACGGCAAACCTCCTCAAGCACCTAGCCCCGGCCGGCCAAACAGGCCCTGCGGGCGCACCAGAAGGATGAGGGCCATGAGGGCGAACATGACGATGGTCGCCATCTCCGGGGCGAACAGCGCGGTCATGCTCACCACCACGCCCACCAGCAGCCCCGCCACCACCGCGCCCAGCAGGGAGCCCATGCCGCCGATGACGGTGACGACGAAGGCTTCCGCCAGCACCAGGGTGCCCATTTCCGGGCTGACGGAGCGCATGGGCGCCGCCAGCACGCCGCCGAGGGCGGTGAGCCCAACGCCGAGGCCGAACACCAGCAGCCAGAGCCGGCTCACGTCCACGCCCAGCACCCGCATGATCAGGGGATCGCGCGCCCCCGCCCGGATGATGAGGCCGTACCTCGTCTTCTCCAGCGCCAGCCACAGCAGCACCAGGACGCCGGCGACCACGCCCATCACGAACAGCCGGTAGACCGGGAAGTAGCCGATCCCCATGTCCACCACGCCCTGCAATTCCTCCGGCGCGGAGAAGGGGATGCCGTCGGTGCCGAAGGTGATGCGCACGCTCTCCACCAGCACGTAGCCGAGGCCGAAGGTGAGGAGGAGCGGATCGTCCGGCGTGCGTCCATAGAGCGGGCGGATGAGGAAGCGCTCGATGAGCATGCCCAGCACGCCGATGGCGATGGGGGCCACCAGCAGCGCCCACCAGAAGCTGCCGGTCTGCGCCGCGATCCACAGGCCCGCATAGGCGCCCACCATGAACAGCGCGCCGTGGGCAAAGTTCACGATGCCCAGCATGCCGAACACGATGGTGAGGCCGAGGGCGACCATCACCAGGATCGCCCCCAGCGCCAGGCCGGAAAACAGCTGCATGAGGATGAGTTCAAGGTCCATCGGGGCTCTTTCGGGGCGTTCGGAGGTGCTCTCCCCGCTCCCCTTGCGGGAGAGGGGCCGGAGGTGAGGGGGCGGAGCGCCGGGCGTCGCCGCGATGCTCCCTCCTCATCCGTCTCGCGGCTCCGCCGCGATCCACCTTCTCCCGCCATGGGAGAAGGTGGCCGCTATCGTCAGGTCGGGAAGCCGAGCTCCGCGCAGGTGCGCAGCATCTGCTCCGAGGGCGCCTCGTTGGCGATGATCTCGAACACGTCCGCGTCGCCCTTCATCTCGGACTTGGCCCGCGACTTCAGCACCAGCACCGACTGCACCGACTGGTGGTCGCAGGCGCGGAACCACTGGGGACCCTTGGCCACGTCGTATTTCAGGCTCTGCAGGGCATCGATCACCTTGTCGGTGTCGGTGCTGCCGGCCTTCTCCATGCCCAGGAGCAGGGCCGACACGCCGGTGAAGCCATAGGCGCCGTAGTCCGTGGGCACGGTGCCGTAGGCGGCCTTGTAGGCGGCATTGAACGCCTTCGCCGTCGGCACCGTGTTCTCCAGCTCCCAGTAATAATTGGCGCCGCCGATGACGCCCTCGAACACTTCCGGCGTCACCGCGATGCGCTGGTTGTAGAGCAGCACCGGCACGATGATCTGCATCTGCTTCTTCATGCCGAAATCGTTGGCCTGCTTGATGGCGTTGGCCTGGTCGCGGCCGAAGTTGCAGATGGCGAGGATGTCCGGCTTCATGGCGCGGATGCGCGGCATCAGCGTGGAATAGTCGGCGGCGCCGATGGGGTGGAGGATCTCGCCCACCACCTCGGCGCCGATCTCGGCAGCCGCGCGCTTGAAGCCGCGCAGCATTTCGTGGCCGTAGGCGTAATCCGCCACGAGGAAGGCGATCTTGGCGCCCTTCTTGAAGGTCGCCCGCGCCACCGCGGCGGTGGTCATGTGCGGGTTCAGCGCCTCGTGGAACGTATACTTCGAGAAGTCCTTCGCCTCGTTGATGGTGTCGGACTGGCTGATGGACACGTAGATGACGCCGCGGGCCCGCGTCACCTCGTTCACGGCGAGCTGGACGGCGCTCGACAGGGAGCCGACCACCGCGTGCACCTTGTCCTTCTCGATCAGCTCGAGGGTCCGCGTCGCCGCTTCACCGGCATTGAGCTTGTCGTCGCGCACCAGGAGCTCGATCTTGCGGCCGGCGATGCCGCCCTTGTCGTTCATGAGCTTGACGGCGAGCTCGGCGCTTTTCACCTGGTCCTTGGCCTCCGCGCCATAGGGTCCGGTGAGCGGAACCGGAAAGCCGATGCGGATGCTCTCGGCCTGCGCGCGCACGATGGCGGGCGCGGCGAGAAGGCCGACGCCGGCGCCCATTCCGGCGAGCACGGCGCGGCGGGATACGCCGGAACGGGGACGGTCGAGCTGTGTGGTCATCTGGTCCTCCCGAATGATGTGTTTTGTTGTCATTTGTTGTCGTTAGAAGGTCCCGAGCGCCCTCAGAATACGCGCGGGGGTCATGGGGATCTGGGTCAGCAGCGCGTCGAATGGCGCGAGCGCATCGTTGACCGCGTTGAGCGCCGCGGCAGACGCGGCGGCGGTGCCCGCCTCGCCGCAGCCCTTGGCGCCGAGCTCGGTGTCGCGGGTCGGCGTCTCCATGTGGTCGATGACGATGTCCGGCATCTCGCACGACATGGGCACCAGGTAGTCGGCCAGCGAGCCGTTCACGAGCTGGCCGGTGTCGCTGTAGCGGCACTCCTCAAAGAAGGCGGCGCCGAGCCCCTGCACCACGCCGCCGCGCACCTGCTCCTCCACCAGCAGCGGATTGATCACGCGGCCGCAATCCTCCACCACGAAGTGCTTGAGGATCTTCACGAGGCCGGTCTCGGCATCCACTTCCACGTGGCAGCCGTGGACGCCGTTGGTGAAGGCGAAGGGATAGCCCCGCGGCGCGTAGTGGTGGGCGACGGTGAGCTGGGCATCGGTGCCCGGGGGCAGGGTGTCGGAGCGGAAATAGGTGATGCGCGCCACCTCGGCGAGGCTGATGCGCACCGCGCCGCCGGCCTTGTCCACCACCTGCCCGTCCACGAGGTCGAGGGCCTCCGGCCGGGCCTGGAGAATGGCCGAGGCGACGGCGAGCACGTTGGCCTTCAGCTTCTTCGCCGCCTGCAGGGCCGTCTCGCCACCGATGCCGGCGCCGCGGCAGGCCCAGGTGGCGCCGCCATGGGGGGTGACCTGCGTGTCGCCGGTGATCACCCGCACGATGTCGCGGGAGACCCCGAGATAGTCGGCCACGATCTGGCCGATGATGGTCTCCGTCCCCTGCCCCTGCTCGGTCACCGAGATGAGGCAACGCACCTCGCCGGAGGGGGTGATCTTCACCACCGCCCCGTCCTGCGCCGAGATGCGGGCCCCGCCGATGCCGTAGAAGGCGGGCGAGGGATTGGTGATCTCCACAAAGGCCGCGATGCCGATGCCGCGATGGATGCCGCGCGGGCGCAGCGCCGCCTGGTCGGCGCGCAGGCGGTCATAGTCCATGAGGGTGCGCAGCTTGGCGAGGCAGCCCTCGTGCGAGAGCTTCTCGAACTTGTAGCCGGTGGCGGACTCGCACGGATAGGCGTCGTCCGGAATGAGGTTCCGCGCGCGGATGGCGAACGGGTCGAGCCCGATGCGCGCCGCCGCCCGGTCCATCAGGTGCTCGGTCACCGCGCAGGCGATGGGGTGGCCCACGGCGCGGTACTGGCTGGTCTGCGTCTTGTTCTGGAACACCACCTTCAGGTCGCCGCGATAGGCCTCCATCCGGTAAGGCGCGCCGATGAGGCGGATGACCTGGTTGCCCTCCACCGCGCTGGTGCGCGGATAGGTGGAGAATGAGCCGATGCCGGTCTCGTCCTCGGCCTGGATGGCCAGCAGCCGCCCGTCCGCATCCAGCGCCGCGCGGGCCTTCACCCGATGGTCGCGGGCGTGGATGTCGGAGACGAAGGCCTCCAGGCGGTCGGCCACGAACTTCACCGGCCGCCCGGCGAGCATGGAGAGGCCGATGACCGCCATGTCCTCGTTGTAGACGTGCAGCTTCACCCCGAACGAGCCGCCCACGTCCGGCGCGATGACCCGCACACGGGATTCGGGAATGCCGTAGTGGCGGGCATAGAGGTCCTGGAACTGGAACGGCGTCTGCGTGCCGTGATGGACGGTGAGGCTGTGCTCGCTGGCGTCATAGTCGGCGATCAGCGCCCGCGGCTCCAGGGTCACGCCGGTATGGCGGCCGAAGGTCATCTGGGCGTCCACCACATGGGCAGCGGAAGCGAAGACGGCATCCACGTCGCCCGTCTCCACCACGGATCGGAAACAGATGTTGTCGGAGAAATCCGGCGCGATGCGCGGCGCGTCCGGCGCCAGCGCGGTGTCGAGGTCAGCGAGGACGGGCAGTTCCTCGTAGTCCACCTCCACCAGCTCGGCGGCGTCCTCGGCGGCGGCGCGGCTTTCCGCGACGATCGCCACCACCGCCTGCCCGCACCAGGTGACGCGATCCAGCGGCAGCGGCATTTGCGGCGGCGACTTCATGCCCTTGAAATGGTCAAGCGTGCCCACCCACGGCGCACACAGCCGGGCGAGGTCCTCGCCGGTCGCCACCAGCGCGACGCCCGGCGCCGCGCTGGCGGCTTCCACGTCGATGCGCGTGATGCGGGCATGGGCGAAGGGCGAGCGCAGGAAGGCCGCGTGCAGCATGCGTGGCAGCTTCAGGTCGGTCACATAGGCGCCGCGCCCGGCCAGAAGGCGCTTGGCATTGGGACGCGGCAGCGGGCGGCCCACATGCACGCCGGGCGCGGGCGCATCGGCGGTGTGGCGGGGGCGATCGAAGGCGGCGGGGGCGTTCATCGGCCACTCCCCTGCGCCGCGCGGGCAGCGGCCTCGATGGCATCCACGATGGCCTCGTAGCCGGTGCAGCGGCAGTAATTGCCGGAGAGTGCGTCGCGGATTTCCGCACGGTCCGGCACCCCTCCCCGTTCCAGCAACGCATGGGCATTCACCAGCATGCCCGGCGTGCAGAACCCGCACTGGAGCGCGTTGCGCTCATGGAAGGCCGATTGCAGGCCGGCGATGGCGCCGCGGGCCACGAGCCCTTCCACCGTCTCCACCTGCGCCCCCTCCAGCTGCACCGCGAAGACGAGGCAGGAATGCACTGGCGCGCCGTCGAGCAGCACCAGGCAGGCGCCGCACGCGCCCATCTCGCAACCCACATGGGTGGCGGTGAGCTCCAGCTCGGTGCGCAGGAAATCGGCCAGCGTGGTGCGCGGCGCCACCATGCGGCTGACGGGCGCGCCGTTGACCGTGAAGGTGAGCGGGACGACGCCGGAGGCCATCATGTTCATTCACGCGATCTCCAGCTTGCGGACGAGGCGGCCGAGCAGCACCCGGGCGAGATGGCGGCGCACGTTCGCCGGCATCTCCTCGTCGTCGAGCGGATCGATGTCCGCATCCAGGGCGCGCTGGGCATCGGCGATGGCGTCCGCGTCGGGCGCCCGGCCGGTGAGGGCGGCTTCGGCGGCCCTGGCGCGCATGGGCGTCGGGCCGACCGAGAAGAATGCGATGCGCAGGGAGACGATGCGACCGCCGTCGCGCTCGGCCAGGATGCCACCGCCCACCATGGCGTAGTCGCCGCGCCGGCGGGCCAGTTCATCGAATGCCCAGCACCGGCGCGGGCCGACCACCGGGACATGCAGCGCCACAAGGATTTCGCCGGGCACGATGGCGGTCTGGTAGAGATCCTGGAAGTAGTCGTCGGCGGGCACGCGCCGCAGGCCCTCGGGGCCGAAGATCTCCATCTCCGCGCCCATGGCCAGCATCATCGCCGGGAACTCGGAAGCGGGATCGGCCAGCGCCACGCTGCCGCCGAGGGTGCCGCGATTGCGGATCGCCGGGTGCGCCACGAACGGCGCGGCCGCCGACAGAAGCGGCGCGTGGGCGCGGATGAGCGGGTCGGTGAGGGCGTCCGCATGGCGCGTCAGCGCGCCGATGCGCAGCCAATCGCCTTCGAGCCGAACCCCGCGCAGGGCCTCGATGCCGGCAAGGTCGACGAGCACCTGCGGCGCCTGCAGGCGCATGGCGAGCGCCGGCACCAGGCTCTGCCCGCCGGAAATGTAGCTGGCATCCCCTTCCGCCGCCGCGAAGGCGGCATGGGCGTCGTCGAGCGTGCGCGGACGCGCATAGGCGAAAGCACGGGCTTTCACGTCAGTCCTCCCCGGTGCGGCGCGGTCTTATTTTGTGACCAATTGGTCACAACATGATGCAGACATGGCGGCCGTGTCAACGGGATTTATGCGTTCGACTCGCGAAAACCTTGCCGCAGTGCCGAAAGACGCTGTTATCGCAGAACTCTTTCTTCGATATATGCAGCTACATACAGCTTTTCGTCTTCCCGGCGATCGCCCCCGCTCTCCGGCTCCACCTTTGATCCGCCCCCCTTGGTCGCGGCCTCCGGGTGCGCTATCGCAGGCAGGACGCACAGGCATCCGCAGGAGCGGCGACGCCATTGTCCGACGAGACGGTTCCCCATCCGGCCGCACGACCGCGGCGGCATCACATGCGCGCGGCGGACCGCGAGCAGGCCATCATCGAGGAGGCGGTGCGCTTCTTCGCGGAGCACGGATTCGAGGGGCAGACCCGCGAGCTGGCGAAGCGCATGGGCATCACCCATTCCGCCATCTACCGCTATATCCCCAGCAAGGAAGCGCTCATCGAGCGGGTCTACGAGCATGTCTATCTCAGCCGCTGGAAGACGGAATGGGCAGATCTCGTGGCCGACCGCTCGCGCCCGCTGGAGGCGCGGCTGGTTCAGTTCTACCTCGAATACGTGGAGCGCATCTTCGACTATTGCTGGGTCCGGATCTTCGCCTTCTCCGGCCTCAAGTCCTTCGACCTGCCCAGCCGCTACCTCACCATCGTGCGCGCGCAGATCATCCTGCCCGCCTGCGCCGAGCTCCGGGCCGAGCTCGGCCTTCCCTCACCCGACGAGATTGCGGTGAGCGAGCGCGAGACGGAGCTGTTCTGGGGCCTGCACGGGCGCATCTTCTATCTCGCCATCCGCCGCTACGTTTACGGCACGACGATCCCCGAGAACCTCGAGCCCATCGTGCGCGACGCCGTGCGCTCCTTCCGCGGCGGCGTGGGGCCGGTGCTGAAGGACATCCTGGCGGAGGCCGCCAAGGCGAGCCCGCGCGGCGCCTGAACGGGATAAGCCCGCACCGGTCGAGGACCGGGGCGGGGCCTCAGACGAGAAAGCGGCTCCGCGCCGCCTTTACCTCGTCGACGATGAAGCGCTCGGTCTCGGCCACCCGCTTCAGGCCGTGCAGGTCCGCATGGACCACCAGCCAGTAATTCCGCTCGAACCGGATCTGCGGCAGGATGCGCACCAGATCGTCGTGCGCGGCGGCGGCATAATCATGCAGCACGCCGATGCCGGCCCCGGCCTTCACCGCCTCGAACTGGCCCACCGCGCTGGCACATTCGAAGCGGCGGCCGGCCTGCTCGGCCACCACGCCCGCATAGTCGAGGCCGGACGAATAGGCGAGATCCTCCACATAGGTCACCACGGTGCGGTCGCGGAGGTCGGCGGGGCTGCGCACCGGCCCGGTCCGCTCCAGATAGGAGCGCGCCGCATAGACCCCGAGGGAATAGTCGGTGAGCTTGCGGCCGATCAGGCGCCCTTCCTGCGGCTGGTCCAGCACCACGGCGATGTCCGCCTCGCGCTTCGACAGGGAGAAGGTGCGCGGCAGGGGCACCAGCTGGAGCACCAGCCTGGCGTGGCGCTCGGCAAGGCGCGGCAGGCGCGAGGCGAGGAAATAGGTGCCGAACGCATCCGGCGCGCCGATGCGCACGGTGCCTTCCAGCCGCGCCGCCTCCTTCAGCAGGTCCTGGGCGCGCAGCATCTCGCTTTCCATGCGCTCGGCGATGGGCAGGAGCCGCTCGCCCTCCACGGTGGGGGCGCAGCCGGTCGGGCGGCGAGTGAAGAGCTTGGCCCCGAGCGCCTCCTCCAGCGCATTGAGCCGGCGCGTCACCGTCGCATGGTCGAGGCCGAGGCTGCGGGCGGCGGAGAGCATCTGCCCGTCACGCGCCACGGCGAGGAAGATGCGCACATGGTCCCAGTTCATCGCACGCCTTCGTACGCTAAAAATCGCAGAATGAATGCGCCATCTTACCGGTTGATGCGCGCACCTTCCAGAGCTTCCCTGCGTTCCACGATCCAGGGAGAGACGCGAATGCAGACCATCGGGCACTATATCGCCGGCCAGCACATGGATGCGGCCGCCGGCGCGGAAACCACCGCCCCGAGCTTCAACCCGGCGACCGGCGAGGAGATCGGCCGGGTGCTGATGGCCGACGCGGCGCGGGTGGATGCGGCCGTCGCCGCCGCCGCCGCCGCGCTTCCCGCATGGGCCGCCACCCCGGCGCCGGCGCGGGCGCGGGTGATGTTCAAGTTCAAGGACCTCCTAGAGCGCAATCTGGACGCCCTCGCCGCGCTGATCACCCGCGAGCACGGCAAGACCACCGAGGACGCCAAGGGCGAGATCGTGCGCGGCATCGAGGTGGTGGAGTTCGCCTGCGGCATCCCTCACGTTCTGAAGGGCGAGTTTTCCGACCAGGTGGGCCGCGGTATCGACACCTTTTCCATGCGCCACCCGGTGGGAGTGTGCGTGGGCATCACCCCGTTCAACTTCCCGGCCATGGTGCCCTTGTGGATGATCCCGGTGGCGCTGGCCACCGGCAACACCTTCGTGCTCAAGCCGTCCGAGAAGGATCCCTCGGCCTCCCTTCTCCTCGCCGACCTCCTCGCCGAGGCGGGCCTGCCCGCCGGCGTGTTCAACGTGGTGCAGGGCGGCAAGCCGGCGGTGAACGCGCTCTTGACCCATCCCAAGGTGGCGGCGGTGAGCTTCGTCGGATCGACGGCGGTGGGCGAGTACATCTACAAGACCGCCGCCGCCCATGGGAAGCGCGCCCAGGCCCTGTGCGGGGCGAAGAATCACCTCGTCGTCATGCCCGACGCCGACCTCGACAAGACCGTCGATGCCCTGATGGGCGCCGGCTACGGCTCGGCCGGCGAGCGCTGCATGGCGGTCTCGGTGGCGGTGGCGGTGGGCGGCGTCGGCGACGCGCTCATGGAGAAGCTGGTGCCGCGGGTGCAGGCGCTGCGCGTGGGGCCGGGCAACGACCGGGACAGCGAGATGGGCCCCCTGGTCACCCGCGAGCACCTCGCCAAGGTCACGGACTACGTGTCGACAGGCGTTGCCGAGGGGGCCGAGCTGGTGGTGGACGGCCGCGGCCTGAAGCTGCAGGGCCACGAGGGCGGTTACTTCATCGGCGGCTGCCTGTTCGACCGCGTGACCCCCGACATGCGCATCTACAAGGAAGAGATCTTCGGCCCGGTTCTCGCTGTGGTGCGTTCGGATACCTTCGACGAGGCGCTGAAGCTGGTGAACGACCACGAATACGGCAACGGCGCCGCCATCTTCACCAATGACGGCGCCGCCGCCCGCGCCTTCGACTATGGCGTGCTCGCGGGCATGGTGGGCATCAACGTGCCGATTCCGGTTCCGATCGCCTACCACTCCTTCGGCGGCTGGAAGCGGTCGATCTTCGGTGACCGCAACGTCTACGGCCTGGAGGGCGTGGGCTTCTACACGCGGTTGAAGACCACCACCGCGCGCTGGCCCCAGGGGGTGCGGACAGGCGCGGAATTCGTCATGCCCGTGCTGCGCTGATCGGCTTTTCCCGAGGCAGGGCAACGGCCCGCGGCATTTTCGCGCTGCGATGACACGCGAGATGCCCCGGCCCGGGGTCGCAGTGTGTCCCCACTGCGACAGTCCGGATTTCTTTACCGTGCGTCAGGGGAGGATCTCGCCAACTCCGATCGTGGCTGATAGCCTCGCGAAGTCGTGACGGCCATGTTCTCGCCGTTGTGATCTGGCCTAGAGGGACCCGAGGTCGGAGAGGAATCCGGCTGCAGGGACTGGCTCCGGGCCGGTCGATTGGGGTTCGCCCTCGCCTTGCGTGTGCGGTGCACGCGCATCCGGTGGCAGACTCAAGGCGTCGGGCGTAAAGGGAATAGTTACCAGGTTTCGGCAGGTTTGCAGGGCTGGCGGGCTCGTGCGGCGTCCGAGTTGGACGCACGGGCTCAGCGACCACAACGTCAGCGGTTCAGGCGCGGTTCCATCCGCATCCGAAGACGACTGTGCGCAATGGACCGGGAGCCCTGCAATGCGTGAACGAGGCCGGATGCGACCGGCGGATCGAATAGCGGGGACCATGACGCACTCGAACCGGATTACCGACGAGGAGGAGTACGACGACGCCCCCTATGGATCGCTAGGTCCGGAGGGTCGTTCGCGCGCTTCTCACCGCAGCACCCTCCTCGGCATCGGAGCCGGGGTCACGGTGGGTCTTCTGATGGCCGTGGGCGCCGTGTGGGCCGCGAAGGGTTCCTTCGGCTTTGCCTCCTCCTCCGGCTTTGCCACCTCCCAGGCCCATGATGCGGGCCGTTCCCTCCGGCTGCTCGCCGCGGCGGGCGCCAGCGTGACCGAGTCATCCCTGCTCGAATCGTCCGGCGCGCTCGAGATCGACATCGGCCGCATCTATCTCACCAGCCACGCCCTCAACGGCGCGCCGCTCTCCAGCGGCCTCGAGCTGGACCCCGGCCAGGCCAGCGCCGGCGCGCCGGTGAAGGTCGCGCGCAGCGTGCCCCTACCCACTGCCAATCCCCTCTTCGCAGGCCGTGGCCAGAACGCCTCGGACGGCCTGAAGGCCTTGCAGGAGCTGGACGGGGGCGTCCCGCTGCCCCAGCGCAATCCGTTGTCGCGCGAGCAGCGCCTCGCTTACGCGCCGATCCCGGATGCGTCGACCCCGCTGTCCGACACACCTTCGGCGGCGCCTCCCGCCACGGCGCCGGACGCGCCCCCGTCGGAAGACGCGGTCCTGCCCACCCCCGGCAGCGGCTTCGCGCTCTACGACATCAAGGGCAAGACCGTCTACATGCCCAACGGCGACCGGCTGGAAGCCCATTCGGGCTATGGCGAGATGTTCGACGATCCGGCCCACGTCTCCCGCCGCATGGTTGGCCCGACCCCTCCGAACACCTATTCGCTTACCATGCGTGAATCGCTCTTCCACGGGGTGGAGGCCATCCGCCTCAATCCCATCGGTCCGGGCAAGATGTACGGGCGCACGGGCATCCTCGCCCATACCTACCTGCTGGGACCGCGCGGAGACTCCAACGGCTGCGTGTCGTTCAAGGACTACGAGAAGTTCCTGGTCGCGTTCAAGCGCGGCGAGATCAAGAAGATGGTCGTGGTGGCGCAGCTTGAGAACGCGCCCAAGGAACAGAACTTCCTGCTGTCCTTCCTGAAGCCGCGCTGAGCCGCGGCCCGGCCTTGAGCCGGACCCGGCGGCTGAACCGGCCCAGCCGGCCCCTCCTTATCCCGACTCCGGAAAAGGGCACGCGCCCGGCATGCTCCCCGCCTTTCGGCTCCGGCGGAGCGCCGGGCCGCGGCTGGCGCTCAGAGTGCCATCATGGCACCTCGAGCGTGACCACCTTGAAGCTCGTGAGCGTGGACGGCCCGAACGACGTGACGATGGCCACGTCGGTTGCATCGCGCCCGCGCGCCATCAGCACCCGGCCGATGCGCGGCTTGTTGTGCCGGGCGTCGAACGTGTACCAGCGTCCGCCGAGGAAGACCTCGAACCAGGCGCTGAAGTCCATCGGCGCGGGATCCGGCGGAACGCCGATATCGCCGAGGTAGCCCGTGCAGTAGCGTGCCGGAATGTTCATGCAGCGGCACAGGGTGATGGCGAGATGGGCGAAGTCCCGGCACACGCCGGACTTCTGCGTATAGGCGTCAAAGGCGGTCTTCAGCGGGCTCGCATGGGCATAGTTGAAAGCGATGTGGCCATGGACGAAGTCGCAGATGGCCTGCACCAGGGGCCAGCCCTTCGGCACCTGGCCGAACAGGGTCCAGGCCACGTTGGTGAGCCGGTCGGTCTCGCAATAGCGGCTGCCGAGCAGGAACAGGAGCACGTCCACCGGCAGATCGCCCAATGCGTGCTGGACGGCGCCGGGCGCCACCTCATCCGGGCGACCGCTGTCGTTGATCACGAAGTCACTGTGGATCGTCAGGCGGCCGGCGGGGGCGGAAATGACGTGGCAGAAGTTGCCGAAGCTGTCGTGATAGGTGTTGGCCTGGATCGGCGGGTCGAACATCACCCGGTCGACGCTCACCAGATCGTTCATCCGCGTGGGGTGCACGCTGAGGGTCAGGATCATCGGCGTCGGCTGGGGGCAGACGTGGGAAATCTCGTAGCCCGCGCGAATCTTCATAGGGTACCTCGTAGGGTTTGCGCGAGCAGGACGCGCGGATGTCTGCTATGGCTCGCTGCAACTCGAAAAGACGGCGTGCTTCACCGGCATCGCCGGACGCGGCGTGAGGACCTCATTTGGACCGACAGTTAAACCGACCGTTGGACCGGACAGACCCCTTGCTGGCGGAAGACGAGATGCCGCCGGTCACCATGTTCAATGCGGAAGGCGCGTCCGCGTTCCTCATCGTCGCAGACCACGCGGGCAACGCCTTTCCGCGGTCAGTGGACCGGCTCGGCGTTTCCGAGGCGGATCAAGCGCGCCACATCGCCTGGGATATCGGCATAGCGGGCGTGTGCCGCGCGCTGGCGGAACGACTCGATGCTTCCCTCATACAGCAGAATTATTCGCGCCTCATCATCGACTGCAACCGGATGCCGGGAACGGCGTCCTCCATCCCGGAATTGAGCGAGGCGACACCGGTCCCCGGCAATCTCGACCTCTCCCCGGCCGCGACGGCGGCGCGCGTGGACGAGATCTTCCAACCCTACCACGCGCGCATCGCCGCCGAGCTCGATCGGCGGGACAAAGCCGGGCGCCCGGCCGTGCTGATCGCCATGCACAGCTTCACGCCCGCCTATCTCGGCGTCGCCCGGCCCTGGCACGTCGGCGTGCTCTACAACCGCGACGCGCGGCTGGCCGGCGCGGTTCTGGCGGCGCTGCGTGCGGAACCCGGCCTCGTCGTTGGCGACAACGAGCCGTACAGTGTCGGCGACGCGACAGACTATACAATCCCCGTGCACGGCGAGCGGCGCGGGCTGCTGCATGTGGGCATCGAGATCCGCCAGGACCTGATCGCCGCGCCCACCGGGCAGGCGGAATGGGGAGCGCGGATGGCCCGCGTGCTTTCGTCCGCCCTCGACGCCTGCCGCGACCGGCGGGCAGCGGAATAATTCCGCCTGCGAACGCCCGGCGGCGGGGGATTTCCCGTTGCCGCGGCGTGCTTCTTGCTTTTCTCCGGCATCTGGCCTTCGAGGCACCGCATCTTGCGGCGGCCCGGCGCGACAGAGGTCTGGGCGGATCCGCCCGGATGAACGGCGCCGGGCGGGAGCGAACGTGGGCACTTTCGGACGCAGGCGCAGCATGTGCGAGTGGTCGGACCTTGCGGCCGACGACATCGATCTCGCCGCCATCCTCGCCGGCGGGCAGGGCCACCAGCTCTCGCCCTTTCACCTTCTGTCGGTTCCCGGCATCAGCGCCCGCGACCAGAGGGCCTGCTCGGAGCTGTGGACCCGCGAGCGTCGCGCGGCGGCGCTGGTGGAGCGGGGGACCCTCGCCTTCACCTTCCCGCCGTCGGAGCGGCGAAAGATCCGGCTCGGCTACCTCTCCAACGACTTTCAGGAGCACGCTACCGCGCATCTTCTGATCGAGGTGCTGGAGGCGCATGACCGTGGCGCGTTCGAGGTCCACGCCTACTCCTTCGGCGCCGACGACGGATTGCCAATGCGGCGCCGGCTGATGGCCGCCTGCGACCGTTTCGTGGACATCACCGAGATGGCGGACGGGGCGGCGGCGCAGCTCATCTTTGACGATGAAGTGGACATCCTCATCGACCTGAAGGGCTTCACCGCGCGGGCCCGCACCGGCATCGCGCTGCTGCGGCCGGCGCCGGTGGTGGTGAACTACCTCGGCTATCCCGGCACCATGGGCGCGGGGGTCTGCGACTATGTCATCACCGACCCCTTCCTGACGCCGCCGGCCAGCGCCGAGAGCTATGCGGAATCCTTCGCCTACATGCCCCACACCTACCACCCCCATGGCCGGGGCACGCCGGTGGGGGTGCCGCCCTCGCGGGCAGAAGCCGGGTTGCCGGAGGCGGGCTTCGTCTTCTGCTGCTTCAACCAGCCCTACAAGATCGCGCCGGAGATGTTCGACATCTGGTGCCGGCTCCTGTCCGCCGTACCGGACAGCGTGCTGTGGCTGCTCGACGACGCCTACGCCGCCGGCAACCTGCGCAGCGAGGCGATCCGGCGCGGCATCGACGCCCGCCGCCTGGTGTTCAGCCCCAACGTCTCCCAGGCCGAGCACCTGCGCCGGCTCCAGCTCGCCGACCTGGTGCTCGACACTTCGCCCTTCAACGCCCACACCACCGCCAGCGACGCCCTGTGGGCCGGCGTGCCGCTGGTGACCTGCCCCGGCGACACCTTCCCCTCCCGTGTCGCCGGCAGCATCCTGCGGGCCATCGGGCTGGCGGACCTCGTGACCGAAAGCCCGGAGGCCTATATGGAGCTCGCGCGCGCGCTGGCGTGCGACGAACCGCGCCTCGCCGCGATCAGGATGCGACTGGCGAGGAACCGGATGACGGCGCCGTTGTTCGATGTGGCGGCCTATACCGCGGATCTCGAGGGACTCTACAGCGCCATGTCGGCGCGACACCGGGCGAGCCTGCCTCCTGCGGCCATCGGCGCGGGCGGCTGATGGCTCGACCTCGAACCACACCTCTTTGAACCGGCGGATTTGGCTTCGATGCGGAAGGCGCATTGCGGCAAGTGCCGGCACATGTGCTAGGATGGGTCGCATCCGGCCTTGCGCCGTACGTCCCCGAGCAAACGGCCGCGCTGCGACCGGGGTTTCTCGGCAACCCTCAGATTGGAGCCGTTTTGCAGGTACTCGTCAGAGACAACAACATCGAGCAGGCCCTGAAAGTCCTGAAGAAGCGGATGCAGCGGGAAGGCATTTTCCGCGAGATGAAGCAGCGCAAGGCCTATGAGAAGCCCTCCGAGCGACGGGTCCGCGAGGCGGCCGAGGCGGTTCGGCGCACCCGCAAGGCGGCGCGCAAGAAGGCCCAGCGCGAAGGCCTGATCGCCGCTCCCAAGCGTGCGCCCAAGCGGCCGGTGGCTGCCCCGCGCTGAAGCGCGGATGGTTTCCGGGCCGGATCGATGTCCGGCCCGCCACGCCGCCGCAGGCCGCAGTCTCAGTAGAACGGCCGCGTGAGCCGCGCAGAGGCGAGCGTCTTTCCATCGACATCGATGGCGTCGACAGTCCAAGTGTACATGCCCCCGACGCAAGGCGGACGAAACTGGACGGTGCCCTTGGGCACGGTCCCGTTGGCGGGGAGCACCACGTCCGACCCGCCGAGTTCACGACCGGTGGGAGCAATCAGCGCAAATCTCAGACTGTGCGTTCCGGCCGGCACGTCCCCCACCCTGAATTCCGGGCTGATCGGCCTGGGCGCGCACAGGGTCGAGCCGATCCAGGAAAAATCCACGGTCATGTCGCGAGGCGTAGCCCACGCGCTGGCGATGCTGCAGCCGAAAATGCACAGCACCGCGACAAATGTTTTCATATGTGAGCCTCGGGCTTCGGAAGCGAAGCCATAGGTAGCATAGCATGTTTGGGGGTCCGACTTCGACGTGAACGTCAAGAATCTACCCTCCGGACATGAATTTGCCCGCGGCAGTTCTTTTTGGAAGCTATCTCCGGCGTTGTGTGCTAACTGGAAAACATGCAAGCTAAATTCAAAATCGACTCCAAGGTTGAGTTCGTCGGGGGCTTCCGGGCTCCCCCCGGGCGTTTTCGCGTGATCCGCCAGATGCCGGCGGACTCCGGCGAGACCAGCTACCGGGTCAAGAGCGAGACCGAGGCGTTCGAGCGCGTGGCGCGGGAGTCGCAGCTGCGCCCCGTATAGACTGCAAAGTCGGCTCGTTTTCGCACCGGCACCTTTTCGCCGGGCGCCTTTTTGCGAAGCCCTCGCCATAGGCCTTGTGCGAAACACAATTGCCCGCTAGAAGTCAAAACATCGATCTTGGCAGTTGAACTTTCTACTGCGCCCCGCGCACCTGACGGTACTTCCCTTCAAAATCGACTCGTTGCTCGCATAGCTCTCGCTGTGCGTGCGAAATCTATCGTACGATTGAAAGGAAATCGTCATGAACATCGGAACAGTGAAGTGGTTCAACGGCACCAAGGGTTTCGGCTTCATTCAGCCTGACGACGGCGGCACGGATGTGTTCGTGCACATCTCCGCCGTGGAACGCGCCGGAATGCAGACCCTCAACGAAGGGCAGAAGGTCGAGTTCGAAATCATCCGTGACAACAAGTCCGGAAAGAATTCGGCCGGAAATCTTCGCGCCGCGTGATCAAATTCCATCCTCATTGACCACGGATGTACCGGCAATGAGGTAACGGCACTTTGAAGATCACAGCAAAAGCTCCGCGTCCCGATGGGACTGCGGAGCTTTTCGCATTTTTGGCACCTGCCTCGTCCAGCACCTGTCCCCGCCGCAGACGTGTCAGGGGAGCGTCCCTTGAGTGGAACGGCCCTTGCCGGCTCCCGCTCACAACGGCGGAACGGATCACTTGCCGACGGGGGTGGCGGCCGCATCGGGATTGTGATCGGGGAGAGACAGAACGGCCGTGGCGCTGCCGTTCTGCAGCCGGGCCTGGCGGACCCCCACCGATCGCAGGACCCACCCTTCGTGCGCCTCGCCCGCCTTCAGCCGCACCACCGCGCTGGTCGCCGGATCGAGGAAGATGCCGTAGCCCTCGCTGCTGCCGACCACGGTTCCCACCAGCGTGAGCCGCAATTGCGCGCGCGCCGGCTCGCCCGGTTCCGCCGACGCGGGTTCCGCAACTGCCGGGACAGGCGCCTCCGCCAGTGCGGCCGGACGGCGCGACGGGGAGAAGACCGGTCTCTCGCGCGTCACGCTGAGGGAGGCCAGCGAGATGGACCACAGCGGATTGCCGCGCGGCACCGCCGTGTCGGCGGCCGCCACCCTGTCGCTCGTGGCGGTGTCCCGGGGCGCCGCGAATTCGACGCGATCCATCGGCGCCGGCGGCGTGTCCAGATCGAGGGAGGCGGCGGGGCCGCAGGCCGCGACGCCGATCAGCATCGGCGAGAGGATGCCAGGTAGGAGCCGCGCGAGCATGGTCATCGTGCTCCCTGCCACTGGCCGTAGACCGTGAGGGTGACCCGCATCCTCTCGTCCGCGGGCGCCTCGGTGCGGCCCTCCGGCGAAGTCCCGCTCGCCTGCACGACGAGCTGCCCGACGAACAAAAACGGCATGCCCGCCTCCAGATCATAGAGCAGCTTCTGCAGATCCGGCTGGGCCATGTCGAGGGTCGCGCTCACGGCAACGAAGCCCGCGCCGTAGGGCGTGCCCTGCACCTCGACGCGCGACGAGGTGAGGCGGCCGCCATGGGCCGACACGGCGCTGGAGAGCCGCTGCAGCAGGTCGGCGCCGGCGATGGTCAAAGAAGGGCCGTCGAGGAACGCCGACCCTCTCTGCGGGCCCGGCGCCGCGCCGGGCGTCGAGGACGGCATGGGTCCCCGCCCCTGCAGGCGGTCGAGCAGCGCCGTGGCGTCCGCGACGGCGGCACGGCGCTCCATCAGGTCGGCGATGGTGCCGAAGGCGAGCCAGAGGAGGATGGCCACGGCCGCCACATATCCCAGCGCCGCCAGCAGCGGCCGCAACGCGCGGGCCGGGGGCCGGCGGGCGGTGAAGCGCCGGGTGATGGGGGAAAGCCCGCTCATTTGCGGACCTCCGGCGGCAGGGTGATCCGCGCCTCGATCTGGAAACGCTCGCCGCGGGCGTCGGTCAGCGGCGTGGTCGGAGCGATGAACGTCGCCTGCGCGAACTTCTGCGACTGCTCCATGAGGCGGATCAGGTCCGCCGCCGCGCGGGAAATGCCGGTGATCTGCACCTTGTCGCCCTCGACCTGAAGCTCGGTGACGTAGGTGTCGTCGGGGAGCACCTGCGACAGGGCCTCGAGCACCAGCACGGTGGACGGCTGCTCATGCTTGCGCCGTTCGAGCGCGCGCAGGGCGGGACTGTCCGCCCCCTGCCCGTCCCGCCCCGCCACCATAGCCCGGCGGGCCACGGCGATGCGCTGGCTCAGCTCGTCGCGCGCCTCGTCGAGGCCGCCGCCGATGAGCGCCGACATGCCCAGGGCGAGGGTCGCCAGCACCACAGCCGCCCCCAGGATGGCGAGGAGATATGAGCGGATGCGGGCCGTTCCCCCCATTTCCCCGCTCACATCGTCGAGCACCCGCACCGGGTCGGCACCCGGCGCGGCGCCCACCCGGGTCACCACAGTGATCGAGCGCACGCCCGCGGCCTTCAGCGGGTCGATGCACGGGGCGATGCGCTCGCGCGGGGCGGCGGCGACCCACAGGCGGATGCGCTCATCCGCGGCTTCCACCGGTGGCGTCCAGCCGTAAACGGCCGCACCGGAGCTCCACGGCGTGAGCCGGTCGATCTGCGAGCGCACGATGCCTTCGAGGAAGTCGGCGGCGCCCTTCGGCAGGTCCAGCGGCCGGACCAGGAAGCGGGAGGGATCGAGCGCCAGCTCCACCGCTTGCCCCTTCAGCAGCGCCGCGATGTGCGGCGGCACCTGCGGGCCAGCGAGGGCAAAGCTCGCCCCGCCGCCGGCCGCCGGCCCGAGCGAGAACCGGCCGCCCTCCTCTTCCGTGATGCGGATCGTGCCGGCCCGCCGCGTGTGCTCGAAGAGCCCCGCGACGAAGCCGGCGACCAGGTCCAGCCAATGGGAGAAGGCGTCGATGAGCCGGGCCAACGTCACGGCCTGCCTCCTGTCCGCGCCAGCGCGGCGGAAGGCGCCGCGTCCTCGCGCCACGACAGGAGCCGATACGGGGCATCGGCGAACGCACGCACCAGAATCACCGCCTCCAGGAAGCGGCTGCGCCGGCCATCGAAGTCGATGCGCACACTCACCCGCACCGCGTCGGAGGGCTTGACCGCGTCCGCCGGCGCGGGCGCCTCTTCGCCGGGGGCGACCGCCGGCTCCGGGGTGGCGGCGGCGGCCGCGCGCACGAGCGGGTCGGCGTCGTGGAGATTGACCATCGGGCGTCCGCTGAAGACCGTGACGTATGGCAGCGCCGCCTCCACCAGCGCGGGCGGCAGGTCCGCGACGCGCCAGATCTCCTCGGCGTGCACGAATGGCGCGGCACGCGGCATGTAGCCTATCCCGGCGTCCCGATACAGCCCCGCTTCCTGTCCCTGGTCGGAGAGGTCGGCGGGGGGCCCGCGCCAGCCGACGATGCGCTGCGCGTACCGCGTGGCCTCGGAGGGCTGCGCCCCGAGCACGGTGAACAGGCCGGCGAGCAGCTCCGGCGGCGCCGTATTGAGGTCGATCCGCGCCGTTTCGTCCTGGAACACGGCGAAGATCCGGGCCTTCCCCATCCGGAAGCGGATCTCGCCGCGGCTGGCCCGCTCCGCCTTCGGAACCGAGACGAGGCGGAACGCCGCGAGCTCGACGGCGGCGGTGGCCAGGCTGCGGGTGGTCACCGCCTCGTCCCGCGCCGCCGCGGCGGCGGCCGTGTTGCCGATATACAGCGCGTAGATGGAGACGAAGGCCGCGAGGGCGCCGAGGATCCAGAGGACGGCGACGAGGATGAAGCCCTGCGACGCCACGGAGGCGGCGGCGGGCGCGTGGCGCGGCGCGGTCATTGCGTCTTCCCCTGTGCGGCGTCGCCCCCGCCGGTCGCCTCGGGCGGCTCCGACCCGCCGCAGCCGGGCTGCTGCGGATTGCTGACGCACGACGCCGGAAGCTCGGCGCGAAGCGCGATGCTGGTGGAAACGTCGAGGGCCCGCCCGGTCGCGCCGTCGCGGACCACGAGCCGGACCGCCCTGGGAAGCTCGTCCAGCTCCCGCCACTGATCGGACCAGAGGCCGTCGCGCCCGGCATAGGAGAAGGAGACGCGGTAGGGCGGGCGAAGCAGCAGCACCGGCGCTGCGAACTGTGCTGGCGGCGAGGCGGCATCACGCGGCACGTAGGGCGCGGCGCTTCGCGTGAGCGCCGCGCCGCCGCTGCCGTCGGTCTCGGCGAGCCTCACGATCTCCAGCCCCGGCCGTGCGTTCGGCCCGAATGCCGAACGCACGAAGACAATCGAGGATGCGAGCCCGTCGAACAGCGGGCGCGGGCGCTCGCGGGTGGCCGGAACGAACTCCACCGCCGAAAGGTCGGCGGCGATGCGATCGAGGGCGAGGGCGATGGCCTCGCTGGTCTCCACCCGGTCGATCCCACGATGCCAGTTGGGCAGCCACTGCCTGGTCACCATGGCCAGCGCCGTCAGCACCAGCCCGGCCAGCACCAGGGCCACCAGCAGCTCGACCAGGCTGAACCCGGCGGCACGGCGCCGCGCTCCAAATCGGTGATGGAAGACGCGCGCCCCGCTCATTGGGCGCCTCGCGGAACGAGGCGGACGGTCTCGATGGTCACCAGGGCCCCGGACGGGGCGCGCACCCGGATCAACACGTTCTGCGGCACCCAGCGGGCGCCGGACGGCAGGTCGCCCACATCCAGCGGGCGCACGTCCATGCGCCAGGAATGGCCCGCCACCTCCCCGTCGACGCGACCGGCCGCGAGCTCCCGCCGCGGCGGAATGCCGGTCTCGACGGCGCGGGCGACCTGGAGAAGGGCCACGCGCTGCTCCAGCGTCCGCGAGCCCCGCGCGCTGGTGCCGGACACCTGGGCGATGGCGCCGAGGCAGGCCGCCGCGACCGCCAGCGCCACCAGCACCTCGATGAGGGTGAAGCCGGCCCGGCCCCCGGCGCCGGTGCGCGGCGCGCGCGCCGACCCGTCGGGGCAACGCTCAGGAGCTGCGGCGCGGGACAATCTCGACCCCTCCGGTGAGCCAGTTCACCCGCACCTCGTAGGCCGCGCCGTTCCGCGCCAGGGTGAGGACGCCGCCGCACGACAGGCC